>Ga0208694_1000672_pt1 | contig 48607 bp, 38 predicted proteins | sample AD_UKC078_MetaG_FD_184442 | JGI IMG/M metagenome (GOLD analysis project Ga0208694, IMG submission 184442) | Active sludge microbial communities of municipal wastewater-treating anaerobic digesters from USA - AD_UKC078_MetaG (SPAdes) (version 2) | ecosystem: Engineered > Bioreactor > Anaerobic >...
AGGGGTATCTTGGTGTTCAAAGTGTAATGCGATTTGTGGCCGGATTCGTACGCCCGGCCTCGGGAAAATCGTGTTGCGCTCTTGCGCAATCCCGGCTCCGGCTCTACACTGGATTCCCAACCGATTGGACGGGACCGTCGATGCGGTGGGGCACAACGTGTGACGGCCGCGATCCGTTTTGGAAAGGGTACTGGGAAACGCATGAAAATCGCGATCATTCATCAAGCTGTTCCCGACACTGCGGCGGCCGACGAGCGCGACGTGCTGGTTCAGGCAGCGGCCGTGCGCACTGCCCTGACCACCCGCGGCCACACCGTCACGGTGCTTGCCTGTACCACGGACCTCGGCAACGTGCGGCGTAAGTTGGAACTGCTGATGCCGGACTGTATCTTCAATCTGGTTGAGACGCTCGACGGTTCCGGACGCCTGATCCACCTTGCCCCGGCCGTGTGGGAGGCGGCGGGCATTCCGTTTACCGGCAGTTCTGCGGAAGCCCTCTACCTTACGACTCAGAAACGACTCGCCAAGGAACGCATGCTCGCCGCAGGGTTGCCGGTCCCGGAGTGGATCGAAGCCGGAGACGGCCGCGCCCCGCATGCCGTGCCGCGGGCCGATTGGATTGCGAAGTCCATCTGGGAACATGCTTCGGTCGGGCTTGACGACAACAGCATTCTCCGCGGTTTGACGCCGGAGGAGGTTGCGGCACACCTTCCGGAAGGAAGCTTTGCCGAACGTTTTATCGATGGCCGCGAGTTCAATCTTGCTCTGCTCGCCGGGCCGGACGGTCCTGTGGCGCTGCCGCCCGCAGAGATCGTGTTCGAAAACTTCCCTGCCGGGAAACCGCGCATTGTGGGCTATCAGGCCAAGTGGGATGAGGCGTCGTTCGAATACGCGCACACGGTGCGGCGTTTTGCCGATCCGTCTGAGGACGGCGTGTTGCTCGCTGAATTGAAATGCCTCGCGTCGCGTTGCTGGGAGCTTTTCCGCCTCGACGGGTACGCGCGCGTGGATTTCCGCGTGGACGGCACGGGGCGGCCTTGGATCCTCGAGGTCAACGCCAACCCCTGCCTCGCGCCGGACAGCGGTTTCGCCGCTGCGTTGGACAGGGCGGGCATCGCCTATGCCGACGCCATGGAACGGATCGTGCGGGCTGCGGTGAAGGCGGAGCGTCCGTCCGGAAATTCGTGCGGCGCACCCGCCGGGAACGTGTACCGCAGGCCATGCCAGGACTCTCCGTCCGTCACCTTCCGCTACGAGGTGCTGCCTGCGGATGTGGACACGATTCGCGAGATCACCGTCGCGACCGGGTTCTTTCACGATTATGAGATCCCCGTGGCGGTGGAGTTGGCCGAGGAACGCCTTGCCAAAGGCACGGCCTCGGGATACGAGTTCGTGCTGGCCGAGTGCGACGGGAAGGTGATCGGATACACTTCTTTCGGTCCGATCCCCTGTACCCGGAGCAGTTTCGACTGGTACTGGTTGGCGGTGCGTCCCGAGTTTCAGGGTTTCGGATTTGGGCGGCGGTTGCTCGAACAGGTCGAGGCGCGGGTCCGCTCGATGGGAGGCACACGTCTCTATTGCGAAACCTCGGGCCGTCCGCAGTATGCCGCGACCCGCTGTTTTTATGAGCGGATGGGATTCGAGTTGGGCGAACTGCTCGACAACTACTATGACGTTGGCGACGGCCGCGCGACTTATGTGAAGCGGCTGGATCAGGTATGAACGTTTCCGCGACCGGATTGGGATTGAAATTATGACCCAAGCTCCGTAAGCTTTACGGCAATTCGGAACCGCGTAAGGAGAGTCGGGATGAGAAACCAAAACAGGATGTGGCTGGGGTTGGTCGTGCTGGTGTCAGGGTGTTCGCTGACCTCTCCGGAAAAACCCGATGCGGACACATGTTGCCCGAAGACGGCGTCGTGCCAGACCTGTCCAGTGCGCACGGGGGAGCCGCTGCATCCGGATTCCCGGAACTGGCGGCCGCTTTTCCACCTTAATCTGGCGAATGCCGTGTTCACCCCCGGTGTCTGGTTCATTAACGACAAGGGAGATCTGACCGCCACGAAGGATGAGGCGATCTGGACGGATCGCGACTTTGAGAATTTCATCCTTGATCTGGAATACTCCTGCGATCCGGCCGCGAACAGCGGCGTGCTGCTCTACTGTTCCGACATGAAGAATTGGATCCCGAACACGGTGGAGGTGCAGATCCTCGACGATAACCATCCGCATTGGGTCAATGAGAAGCCTTTCGCCAAGAACGGCGGACTCTACGGTCATCTGCCGCCGAAGGTCAACAACGTGAAGCCTGCGGGCGAGTGGAACCGCATGACCGTGACCGCGCGAGGGAAGCGCATCAAAGTCGCGGTCAACGGCGAGATCACCGTGGACACCGATCTTTCGCAGTGGACCTCGGCCAAGAAAAACCCCGACGGGACGGACATCCCGCCCTGGCTGAACCGTCCTTGGGCAGAGTTGCCGACCCGGGGCCGTATCGGTTTGCAGGGCAAACACGGCAACGCCTCGATCCGCTTCCGCTTCATCCGCATCCGCGAGTTGTAATCTGCGGACGGTTCGGGGAGGCGTCTCTGCCGATAATCTGCATGTTGCGTGTTTGATGCCCCGTACGCGTTCACAGCGCAGCGGTGCACATACACGAAGCAGAAACCCGAGACGCATCTTCCGGGGTGTCCGCCACCACACGCGCGGATGGTTCTTCCTAACCGGAGTCCGTCTTGGACCGTCCACCCGAAGTAAGGAGGGGGGCGGCTGGATCAGGGGAACTGTTTGGAGTTCGTGAGAAATGACTAGGGGTTCGTGATTAGGAGATGAAAGGAGACTGGGAATGAAAATTTCGACGCTGATGGGGATGACGATGATAACCGGTGGACTTGGCGCGGCCGAGAGGTACTGGACACGACTGGATGCGGATGGCGATACCGCGACGGCGACGAACTGGCAGGAGGGGGTACGATAAACGTGGATGTGCCGCTGGATGTGTCGTTCCCGCCGGGGACGGTCCTGCCGATTGTATCGGCGACGTCGGTCACGGCGATGGATCCGAATGCCTGGCAGGTTGCCGGATCGATCATTTCGCGTAAATCCGTCCGTCTCGTGTTCGGTCCGACGGGAATTTCGCTTGCGATCAATGCGCGCGGGACGCGGGTCCTGTTCCGCTGAACGAAGAACATCGGACAAAGAAGAAAGCAATGGTTTGCCAGAAAAAACCTTGGTGCGTCCATTCGTCATCCTGGGCGCGGGAGTTGCCGTTGCAACGGCGCTTCAGGATCGTGGTGCGCGGTAAGAATGTCTATGCCTGCGGATCGGACGAGCGCGGGGCCCTGTACGGTGTCGAGCGGTTCGTCGGCTGCGGTTGGTTCGTGTCACAGTATTCGGTATGACGTCCCTGCTCCTTTTCGCGGCACTGCCGCTCATCAAATCGCCCGAAGCACCGTTCGTGGCGAAGTCTGTTGAACTCGAACGCCCCCCGCTCGTCCTGAACAGCGACGCGGCGGTATCCGGGACAAAGCGGGTGAGTTGGCAGAACAACACCCACAACCTCACCATCGACGCATTCGGACGCCGGGTCGCGGCGATGGAGATGCGCGTAAGGCCCAATGCCAAGTGGGAGGAGTTCCGGCATTTCACGCAGACGGCACTCGATGAGGGATCTATCCTCCGTGCCTGTAAATACGGTTACGGCGGAATCGGAAACGTGCGCAGCGAGGACAACCGTCCGAAGCCCGGTGTCTTCACCCAGAAAATCTCGAAAAATGGCGAGGCGGTCCGTATCGAAATGCAGTGGAAGATGGAGAAGGATATTCCGCTTGAGGAGCAGATCCTGACGATCGACGTCCCGATCGATGTCGCCTACGGCGCGAAGGGCGTTTTCACGGACGCGAAGGGCAGGCGCAAGGAGGGTGTCTATCGTTCATCCGATAACTGGGATACGCGCAAGGACAAAACGAAGTGGCTCTGGGAGTGCGACGGTTGGATGGAGTATCCGCGGGAGTTCACCTTCAACGCGGACCGTCCGGAGTTCGGTTACACCCTCAGGTTCCCGGAAGGCGGGCTTTCGCTCATCCGGATGTGGCGTTCGATCAACGGCGGTGCCATCTACTTCACCTTCGACAAGGCATCCCTCGGCAAGCCCTTCGTGATGGAAATCGTTCCGGGCGCGAGCGCGATACCGCCGAAAGGCGGATGTGTCATCGACGGGATCAACTTCACTCAGAACAACGACTTCGAGATCGTGCGCTGGGGGAAGCGCAATCTTCTCGCGAACCCGTCCTTCGAGGCCGACAGCCGTTACTGGACGGTCCGTTCGGGCGGCATCTTCTCCGATGACAACATCGTACCCGGCGGACGCACCGGACGCTTCGCGTGCAACGGCCCCGTCTACAGTTTCTGCGTGCCGATGCTCGCGAACCGCGATTACGTCATCAGCATGTACGTGCGCGATCCCGAAGGCGAAGGCCGCCAGATCAACGTGCGGCAGTTCGGTTCCACCCGCTCCGGCATCTATCTCGGCAGCAAGGGACCGAAGAAGGGGGCGACCGAATGGGAGCGCGTCTCGTTTCCCGTCAAGGCGGAGGACCGCGTCGGCAGCTTCTACATCCACAACGACAAGCATATCCTTTTGGACGACGTCCAACTTGAGCTCGGCACCGAGCCGACGGAGTTCGAGTGTCCGCCGCTCGCGGTCGTCCTGAAGACGGATTCGCCCGACCGCTACCGAGGCGACGAGAAGCAGGTCTTTGATCCGCGGCTCGTCATCCGCGGCGAAACCGGGATAAAGGGTATCGCGAAGGTCGAGGTGAAGGATTTCTTCGGTCGCGTGACGTACAAGGGCAGGGGGGCGTTCGAAATTGCCGACGGAGGTGAGGCGATGGTCGCGATTCCTGAGAGCGCGGTCGCGGCGAAGGGCGTCAATGTCATCAAGGTGACGCTCGAAAGCGAAGGGATGCGTCCGATTACCGACTTCCTGCGCATCGCGCGTTACCGCTACGCGACCGGTGACGAACCGAATGTCCGCTATGTCCACAACAGGGAGGGTTACGGCTGGCTTTCTGACGACCCGAAAAGGCGTGACGACCGACTCTGGAAAATGAACCGGTCCTTCGGCATGACGGATTTCTCCAAGATCGGCGAGGCCTTGGCGAACCACACACGGTATTTCAAGGATCCTGTGGAGCGCGAGTCGATCGCGAGGTGGTATCAGGATCACGGCGGGCGTTGCAAGATGGAGATTTTCCGTCAGAAGGTGAAGCGCGTTCCTTTCGAGAATTGCTCGACTCCCGTCTACCACTACATGAATGAGGAGGGGATCACCTGGGACAACATGCCGGACGTTACAGACGGTTACACCGAAGAGCAGCTCGCCATGGTCGAGCGTGCCGTCTATCGGATGGTCAAAGAGAATCCGTGGGTGACGGACTGGATCGGCACGAGCGAACTCGGCATCATGTGGAACATGACGAAGAAGAGTGATTACCATAACTATACGAAGTTCCTGATGGCCGCGCATCGGGGTCTCAAACGTGCGAACCCGAACGCGAGGTTCATCCCGCACGGGACCTGCAACGCCGGTAAGCAAGGACGCGCCGAGCACCATGCGATCATGGAGGAGACGAAAAAGATCGATCCGAACTGGAAGTGGGACGGTTTCCAAGTGCATCCCTACCGGGCGCATCCCGAGTTTCCGAGTCTGGAGAGCGATCTTTCGCTTCTCTTCAAGGATCTCGACAATCACGGCATGCCCGATGCGACGGTTTTCGCCGACGAAGGCGCTTACTTCTACTCGCTGCTCGTGAAGGAGTGGGGCAACATCTCGCCGTGGTCCGGAACGTGGGAGACCGACTGCATGATCAACACGCTTCATCCGACCTACGATCTCGGCTGGGGCGAGAAGGTCGCTGCGGCGATGCTGATGCGCTATTATCTGCAGTGCTACAAGTTCATCCCGCGGCTCGATTACGTCTGTGTCTGGGGGGCGTATCCGCTCGACATGTACAATCCGTACGCCAATTTCGTCGGCACCGCCGCAGAGACCGAATTCCTCGGCTACGCGAAGTATCTCGGCGACGTTCGCTTTGGCTCGGGGGCGCGTGCGTATTTCTTCGACGACGGCAAGGGCGGTTGCGTCGCTGCGGTCTGGAAGTTCACGGTACCGCTCGACTACGGCACCGAGAAGGCCGCGGAGATGTACGTCAAGCTGCCGCAGGACTGCGAGATCTACGACATGATGGGGAATCCGTGCGCTGCGGCGGACGCGGACGGTCACGCGGGACGCGTGATCCTGCCGCTGTCGAACTTCCCGTTGTTCCTGAAGGCGAAACGCGGCGATTACGAAGCGCTTAAATCCGCTGTCGCCGACTGCACGACGTCCGACGACGGCAAGGCGAGAAAGCTCTATGATCCGCCGGCGGCCAGGATCGCGAAGTGCGGCGAGAAGCCGGACTGGTCGAAGATCGGCGCGATCGAACTGCCGCATCGGGAAATGACGTTGATCGCCGAGCGTGCGGGAGCGAAATGGGGTGGGAAGGATGAGTTCTCGGCATCGTACAAGGTCGCGTGGAACGACACGGGGCTCTTCCTCCGTGTTGAGGTGAAGGACGACATCTTCTGTCTTGATCACACCAACCGGGCCTGTACCCGGTGGGGGCCTTCGCAGTGGTACAGCCATGAAGGCGTGCAGGTATTCTTCGATACGCTTGGCGATGCCCGCGAGAATTTCAAGCTGGAGATGACCGACAACGACGACAATGACACTTCTTACGAACTGCTGCCGTCGAACGAGGTCGCGGCGATCGTCTTCCGCCGCGATGCGCCCGATATCCAGCAGACCGGCGGCGTCGGCGATCCGCTTAAGGCGAATGTGGTCGTCCCGGAGGTGAAGTGCGATTTCAGGTGGGACAAGGTGGCGAAGACACGCGTCTACGACGTCTTCTTCCCGGCGCGGCAGCTCATGCCGATGCAGATCGCCGTCGGCGAGAAAATGGGCATGTCGTTCCTGGTGTTCGATCGCGACGCGCCCGGCAACGATGAGGGCAAGCAGACCTTGTCCGATATCCCGGTCAAACTCGGTACGCCGTTCCGACATCCCTTCCTCTACAGCAACTTCGTCTTCGGGGAATGTCCGGTGGAACCGCCCAGTGTGGAATAATCCTCCCGGTTTTCTAAAACCGTAATTGATTGTTCGGGTGGGGGGTTGGTATAAACATCATGGTAGAGTTTGGTCGTGTTCCCCTCCGATCCGTTTAGAAAGGGACAGTCAATATGAAAAGAATCGCTAAGATTGAATGTTCACTCATGCTCGTGATCGGTGTATCGTTCGCCGCGTTTGAGGCGTTCGCCATCAAGACGAATGTCTGGAACAACGCTTCCGGCGACGGTTCCTGGTCCAATACCGCGAACTGGTCGCTCGGGGAGCTGCCGGGCACGACGGACTACGCGAGCTTCTGTCCGTCTGTCGCATGGGATACGCTCGTTATCGACGTCGTGGGGGGTGTCACGATCGGTGCCTTCATCGCCACCAACAACGCGCTCCGCGTGACGGGCGAAAAACTCACCATCCGCGGCGGTGCCCGCGGCAAGATCGCGTCTTGGGGCAATACCGGCTATTGCGATACCGATGACACATGGGGTTGGTATTCGAGTGTTCCCGTTGTTGTAGACGTGACGGTCGAATTCCGTCCGAAGTACTGCACTACGATTCAGATCGTGGACGGTACGACCTTTCGTTGTGTCCATTTCATGAAGCCGGTAATCTGGGATGGGGATAACAACAATGCATACAGGTTTGTTGCTCTTGTTCCGAGCCGGAACTCCTATGGTGATATCTATTTCCATTCTACGTTCACGGCTGATGGTGAGATCAATCTTCAGGGCAACGGTAATGGAACCGTCTATTGCTATGGAAAGGTGACGGCGACAGCGCTGAAGCGTGTGGAGTGGAACACCGGCTATATCATGCTCTTCGGCCCGGATAACGAAATCGGCAATCTTTTTCTGGCGTATAGCGGCATGATCATCCCCGCCGTTGAAAACGCCGTCCCAGAGACGGCGTATCTTGCGATGCCCGGTGGCAGCGCCTATGCCAGTGGCGACGCAGAGAACGAAGGCGATCGCTTCAACATGAACAACTACAACCAGACGCTCAACTGTCTGACGCGCAACAACTCGAAAATTGACGTGACCTACAAGGGCAACATCTGGTCGCGTGATGCGGATGTCGCCGTTTATGGCGAGAACGTCTATTGTGCGCCGACGATGCTGACGCTTAAGGGAACGACCAACGGCGTTTCGGTCTGCAGCATTTGGGATCGTGTTTCGGTCACCTGGGATCCGTCCGATGATTTCATCGAAGCGCTCACGAACTGCACGAGCCACACCTCGGGCGACATCATCGTGAAACGCGGCACATTCCATGTCGGCGGCAACGCGACCTTCAAGACCCTGCATGCGATCGACGTCGCTGCGGGAGCGAAATTCGAACTCGCGACGAGCGCCGCAGACAGCTTCTCCGGACTTGACCGCGTCATGGTCGGTACGAGCGGCCGATTCGTCATTTCGCCCGTTGCGGTGACGCCTTTCTCGGGCGGCTATTCCGTTTTCGAACTCACTGCGGGCGCGAAAATCGAGACTGCGGTGGCGGTGACGATCGGTGCGGTTGAGTACGACGGGGAATTCGTAGCAGACGGCACCTATACGTCAGACGGCGCGAATGGCACGACTGCCGCAGCGTGGGTTGATGGCGCCGGCTCCGTGAACGTTGCCTCGTCGAACATCGCGATCTGGAAGGCGGCTGCGAGCGGCATCTGGAGCGATAGCGCTAACTGGGTCGACGGACGGGTGCCGACGTCATCCATGAAGAAGGCGCTCATCGACCGCGCGGGCGGTAATTACACCGTGACGATCAATGCGGATGCGATGCTGCCGAAACGTGTTGAAATCCGAAACGCCGGCGAGGGTGTCGCCGAACTCATGGTCGCGACGAATGCAACGCGGGCGGACGGTTTCCTCTCGATCGAGAACGGCGCGAAGGTCTCGGTGCCGGAGGGCGGCTCGCTCAAATACGATTTTACGGGAACGAGCTATGTGCCGACGGATCATACCCCGATCCGGATTGTTGGCGGCGAACTTTCCGTCACCGGCGGCGAGGCGGTCTTCACGAACATGACCGGCGGTGTCGCGGTCGGCGGTTTCGGTTCCCATACCGGCAAGGTGACCGTTACCGCCGGCAGCATCTTTTACCATGCCGTGACACCGGTTCACGCGTTCGTCCTCGGTACGGGCAGCGAGATGGCGCTTTCCGGAACCGGCGTGTTCAAGTGCGGTTCCCCCGATGGTTTGACGAACTTCAAGACGACGCCGACGTTCTCGAACGAGGGCGGTACGCTGACCGTCTCCGGCAACGCCGATTTCAATACGTCGCTCGAGTACTACGACTGGATGACCTGGCGTGCCCGCGGCAAACCGGTGGTGTTCTCTGACAATGCGACGTTGACGCAGAAATTAGGCGATTACGCTAGGTTTGGCGTCGCGAATCATGGTACAAATCGCGCCGAAGTGATTTTCAAGGATAACGCGCGTACCGTCAATTCCGTTGGCACCGGTAAGGTCATCGGTAAACTGCGGATCGAGTCGTCGGCGACGTTCGCTAAGATTGGTTACGCGCATACGATTAACGGCGGATGGAATAATCCCGCCGAGGAGTGGGTTTCCGCCGGTTCCGTCGGCTCGTCTTTCCGCGCCCTTCGTATCGGCAGTACGGATATCTCCGCCAGCAATGAAATTCAGCCGACCGGATGCAGAGGAATCCTTTATGTCTGCGGCGGCGAATTCACCGCCGAGGGCAGTGGCGGAACCGGGTGGGAGGACAAAGCGCCGGCCGGTGTCCTGATCGGCTACGGCGCGGCTTCGGCGATTAAGAAGGGGATCGTCTACGACGGACGCCTTGAGGTGACGTCCGGACGTTTCAATACGATCGAGGGTGGATTCCACGTCGGCGCCGGCGTCGGCAAGGGCGAACTGGTGGTGGCCGGCGGTCTCTGCTCCAACGGATGCGCGAAAGCGTCGACGATCGGTCTTTGCGGCGGTGTCGGACGGGTGGTTGTGTCGAACGGCGTCTTCAAGTCCACGCGCAAGAATTCCAACACCGATCTCTACATCGGCGGTGCACCGATCACGATCTTCGACCAGACGGAGGCGAATCTTCTTGCTGCCGGTTATCCCACGGAACGGCATGACGCCGATGGCGAGTTGACGATCGTCGGCGGCACGACCACGGTCAACGGATCCGTTTATCTCGGTTACGACGGCGACGGCACGATCACAATGGAGGGGACGGAAGGGTTGCTTTCCGTCAAAAATCTCGTCCTTTCAAACTTCGTCGCGGGCGTCGATACCCCCACCGAACGTAAGACCTCCTCAACGCTGAGGTTCAAGGCGGATGCGAACGGCGTGTCGCCGATCATGGTGACGTCGAAGCTCACGGTTTCCCCGGACACAAAGATCGTCGTTGAAGCGAGCGCATACGCGGGCTCTGCGGACAAGTTGAAGCTCCTTGAGTGGGACACCCTCGACGGCGATTTCGACGGCGTCGACTTTCAGGCCACCGATTTCGCGTCAAACGCCACGCTCAAGGTCGTCGACAAGGCGCTTTATGTGAAACGTGATCGTGGTTTCATCATGCTCTTGAAATAACCGGTGTTTTCCGGATAAACCTGTAGGGGATGACGTAAAGCAAGTAAAGGAGTAGACAATGAAAAAAAGAAAAACGGATTATTTTTGTGGGATGGTGTGCGGATGGGTCGTCGCGGTGATGTCGGCCGGGGCGCAGGAGCAGACGGCCATGATCTGCGGCGCGCCGGTGCGGCAGGCGCGGGCCGAGATCCTCTGGACCCGGGTGATCTGCAAACAGCCGGGCCGGTACATCGGCTGGCCGTCGGTGTGCGTGCGTAAAAACGGCGAGGTGCTGGCGGTTTTTTCAGGCGACCGCGATGAGCACGTTTGTCCCTTCGGCAAGGTCCAGATAGTGCGCAGCACAGATCAGGGCGAGACCTGGTCTGCCGCAACCACGATCTGCAACTCGCCGCTGGATGACCGCGACGCGGGGATCATTGAGCTTCCCGACGGGACCTTGATCGTGGCGTGGTTCACTTCGCTGGCCTATGAGTCGAGCATTCGGGATCGCGTGGCGTTGAAACCCGGCTCGCCGCTCTTCTATTGGTGGCTGCATGATGAGAAAGTGTTGCCGGAGGTGAAAAAGACGTGGCTCGGTTATTTCACGCGCCGGTCCTCCGATGGCGGCAAAACGTGGGAGGCTCCGGTACGCACTCCCGGCTCCGCGCCGCACGGTCCGATTGTGCTGAAGAACGGTCGGCTGCTGTATGTCGGCAGGACGTATACCGCGACATCAGGTATTGACGACCGCGGGGTGTCGGAGCTTTCCGTGGCGGAATCGCGGGATCAGGGCCGCACCTGGCAACGCATCAGCGCGATTCCGCTGCCCGAAGGCGAGCGGATCGGGGCGTTTCATGAACCGCACGCGGTGGAGACCGCGGACGGGCGGCTGGTGGTGCAGATCCGCTATCAAGGTAAGAGCGGTTGTCTCTGGCAATCCGAAAGCGCCGACAACGGCGTCACATGGTCCGTGGCGCGGCAAACCGGCTTGGCCGGTCTGCCGCCACATCTGCTTCGGCTGCGCAACGGGAAACTGGTCTCGGTGTACGGTCGCCGTTTCGATCCGTATGGGGAGTACGCCTGCCTCAGCGATGATCATGGCCGCACGTGGGACCTCGCGAACGAGATCAAACTTGCGGGTGCGCCCGGTCTCGGACGGTTGCGTCCCGGTGGCGGCGGTCACCGCGACGGCGATCTCGGCTACCCCGCTTCCGGCGAACTGCCGGACGGCAGCATTCTGACGGTCTATTACCAGCCGGAGCAAGAGGGGGAGAAGCCCTGCCTGATGGCGACGCGGTGGCGTGTCAGGGAGTGACGTGAACGGAACGACAACGGCTCGGATGCGCGGGTCGTAAGCCGACGTTCACGAAAAACGCGAATCGTGTACGTGTACGAGAACGAGCACGAATACGGGGAAACGATCGCGGTCCCGATATCTTTTTCCGACATATATTTCTCATGTACGCCTCACAGAAACCTTATTAACATCCGGCATGATGACGCCGTTCCAAGACAAGAAAGGAACAGGTGAAAACAACACCTTTGCGTGAACAGAAAAGGAGCAGACAGGGAAGGGATGCGTCCGCAACGAATACGAGAATTGACTCTTTTCAACCCTTCCTGTATTCTCGTTTTCAAAAGTTGAAGTCGGTTTGTCGCTGCAAATCCGGCGGATCGTTGTGGTGAGCGTTTTTGTTTCGAACGTGCAGAAGTGTGAGCATAAGCATAGGGAGGTCACGATATGACTATGAATGGCGCGGATCAATTCGGCAGAGGATTTTCGTTCGTTCTTCTGATATCCATCGCGGCGGGTGCGCTCTCCTGTTTTGCGGCAGACGGGACTTGGAACTGGGAAACGTTGGAACCCTTGAACGGAACCACGCCGACAAACATGGCGCTGTGGAACACGTCCGCGAACTGGCTGGACAACGCGCCGCCCGCGGGGGATACGGCGGTCGCGTTTCTCGTGCCGAGTAACCGTTTGACAACGATGGCGCCATATGGCGAGCGGTTCATCCGTGTGCCGGACGCAGGCGTGGACATCGGCGAAATCAACATCCGCCAGTCTGCGACCCTCTACCTGACCGGGGGACCGGTCCGATTCGGCATCCGATCGACGCTTACGTCCATACCCCGCATTCGCGACGAGGGTGTGTCGTGCACGGCCTATTACTACTGCCCGATCGATTTCACGAGAAAAGGGACGACGCTGAACCGGGCGTATTTCTGCGGACCGGTGCTGTACCAAACGGGCACAACGCTCGCAAGTTCGGCTACCGTACGTTACTACGCAAATGCATGGGCGACCAATACGGACACCGTTGTCACAAACCCCTTCCCTGACGCGGTCTTCTCACCCGGTTCGGGTGAGTGCTGCTTTCTGCCGCGCATGAGCGCCGAGGCGCAGACCGGGACGTGGCAAACCTTTGCCGGTTCGCCGATTCTCCTTCGCGCGGGAGCGGCGCACGACCTCGCGGCCGGCGCAACGGTTTCCGGTGAGGGCATCCCCGAAGGGGCGTTCGTGAAATGCATCTATTCGAACAGCGCGATCGAACTCTCCGTGAACTGCACGGCTGATTCGGGGGAGAGCGGTGTCGCGGTCAACTTCGGCGCGTTCCAAAACGTGCGGACGGTTCAGCACATTACGCGATTACAGAATCAGGCGACAGGAAACTCGGTGCTGAGTCACTATTTCTCCAAATACCGTGCCGAGGACCTCTTCGACGTGTATGTGGACGATATCGGTGGGCGCGTAGACCTCTCGATGGTGCCGAACAACCAGCGTTCCTTTGCGACGAATCAGGTCGCCTACTATCCCGCGCGCATCTTTTCTTTCTTAAAAGCGCTGCGGCAGTCGGCACGGGGCATATCCGGATTCGGAATACGCATCTCGTCTTCAATCCCGAGGACGGCGCAACCTTCTCCCTGAACGCTGCGGATCTCGGGAGTTCCGTTGCCTTTGAGGCTTGGGGGCCGCGGCTGGAGACGCCCGCTGGCGTCACGGCGACGATCCAGGATATTTTGCGCTGGACGCTGACCGTGACAAAAGACGGTGAGGGCACGCTCGACGTCACTTCCACGAATCTCGCGCACAATGCGCTGATTGCGGAAAAGGGCCTGACCATTCTGCGTATGACGGCGCCGACCGCGAACCAGACGCTCGCCTCGCTCGCCGTTTCAAACGGCGCCGCGTTCAAACTCGCGGAAGGTACGCTCGCCGTCTCCTCGGCGACGCTCGGTTCCGGTGCGACACTGAGCGTGGATGAAGGCGCCGTCCTCGACCTTTCGGGGGGTGCGTTGTTTGCGGGCGTCACACTCCAGGGCCCCGGCACATTCATCGTTAAAGACGTCTCTGTCCTTTCCGGTGCGGTGATTGAAGGCACGCCTGTTTTCCGGTTTGCGAACGCGGGCACAGCGCGCGATCTCGCTCCGGTGGGCGAGGTCATTCCCGCAGTGGTCGGCCATCCGGCGTTCTGGGTGGACGCTGCGAAGAACGTTGATCTGATAACCTTCGAGTGGGAAGGCGTGACGAACGAAAACGGCGTCGCCTGCTGGCGCGACTGCCGGGACGGGGAAACCACGTATTACGCGACAAACGATTTTTCGCAGTTGACCGTGCAGACGGGCGTGCCCAGCCGGTACGAGGTGGATAAGTATAACGGCTTGCCGTGCGTGTGGCATGACGGAATCGCGACGGCGACACACCCCAATTATCGGAATATACAGTCCGGCATGGTATGGAACCGGCCGATCACGAATATCTGCGCCGTGTTCCATGTTGTGTATGCCTATGGAGGCGGCGCAAACGGGGTTCTCGGCTGCACCAAACGCTTCGGGGAAATGGGGACGGCACGCGATTACAACGACTTCGGACGGGGAATCAACTCCAATGTTGACGGCGGCGGTGTCGGCACATGGGCGAATTACCTTCTCGCCTCAGGAGTGCCGCCGCATGTCCGGAACGGCTGGGTGTTCGTGAACGGCCAGGAGTGGGATCTCTCTGTCAAGATGCCTAACATAACTTCGGTGCCGTACGTGCTTGAAGTGCATCCGTTGCCGCCGTATGGCCGCGCCGATGCCTTCGCCATCCAGGAACACGCCGGCGTCACCTGCTCCGGCTGCCAGCGCCAGATGGAGTGCATCGTCTACACGAACGAACTTACTTTGACGGAGCGGCGGCAGGTGTGCGCGTACCTGATGCAAAAGTACCGTAATGCGACGGTCGAGTACAACCTTTCCGATTCGCGTTTCACAAACCGGTCGAATCTCGACGCTTTGGACGTGACCCACGATGTGGGGGTTGACGTGGCTGCCGGCAACGTGATGGGCTTCACCACGCTCACGAACAGTGCGACCCTCATGAAAACCGGCGGGGGCACGCTTTACGCGGATCTCGTGGACGGCGCATCGTTCGATGTCCGCGAAGGCGAAGTCGTCATCCGCTCGCAGGAACTGACTGCGGATGTGGTCCCGTCGGGAGCATTCGTTCATCTTGATGCGATTGTCACCAACCGCATGACCCTGACTTCGAAAATCTATCTCGATGGCGTGACGCGGGATGAGGTGACCCATTGGCGCGACGTGTCCGGCGCCTCGCCCGTGTCCGCGCAGCGGCGCACCACGGACGGTCGGGATTGGTACAAGGCGCCGTACCTCTCCTATCCGGAGAGTCTCGGCGGCAGGCCGGTGGTTGATTACGGCATGCTTACGAACACCTCGCCCGCCACAGGCATCAACTACGGATGGGGCCTCTTCCATGACCTCGTCTGGCAGGAAACGGATGGTTACACTCCGATGTTTTACACCAACCTGACCACGCTTGGCAGCGTGTTTCTGATGATCGGATCGCAAAACGGCGGCGGTGTGCCCTTGGGAGGTTATGGTACAGCACAGTGGCGCACTGCGACCGCAGATCCGGCGGTGCCGTTCTTCAATTCCAACGCGCCGACAGGCTGCCGTTCCGGCGGCAACTGGTTGAACGGCGTGAGGACAACCTTCACGACCGCGGGGCTTTCCGGCGGGTACGATCTGGTCTCTTTCCGCGATACCGTGGGAACGGGGTGCAACGTTCAGTCGCTCATGATGGCGAACGCGCGTCAATTCAGCGGCGGTGGTGAACTGGGCGAGGTCCTCATCTACGAAGAGCCGCTCTCGTACTACACGCATCAGGTCGTGGATGCGTGGCTGAACTGGAAGTGGTTTGCGCGCAAAACGGTGGGTCACGCGCCGTCCGCGGCCGAAGACGTGACGCTGGCCGCTGGCACGACCTTGACGGTGGAGGGTGATATGCCGCTTACGGTGACGCGGCTCGCCGGCGCCGGCACGATTAACGGCTCGGTGGCGTTCGCCTCCGGCGCCGGACTGGAGGTGGTGATCAACGACAACGGCACGATCACGCCGCTGACGGTTTCCGGTGCGGTAGACCTTTCCGACGGTGGCACCGTGACCCTCAAGGGCGACATCTCCAAACTCGCGACGGGATCCTATCCGCTCGTGTTCTGCACCTCCGCCATCGCGGGTCCCTGGAATGTCCAATACACGGGCACGAGTTACCTCAAATACTTTGTGCGGATACGCCCGGACGGGATCTACCTCGACGTGGTGTCACCGGGTACGCTGGTCATCTTCAGATGATTGAGGATTCCCGCGCTTCCGGCTGGAACCCGGAACCCGATCACTTCTGCACAGGGGTTCCATGCCGGAGTTTCGTTGCGTCGGCGTCCATGTCCGCGCCGCCCGAGGCTGTCGAGGACGACCAGACCACATCCTTCCATGGGCCCTCGTACAGTTTTTCGACACCTGTAACACCGTTGAATTTACAACCGGTGATGACAAGACGCCCCGATTTATGCACGATGACCGTTGATTTGCGGAGCCCCATCAGTAAGTTGTTGTAAAAACCGCAATTCACAAGCTGTCCGCCATGCGGAAGGTTGAAGCCGATTTCCCCGGTATCGGCATAGCAGCCGTCGAACAGATTTCCAGAGGAGGAATCGAAGCAGATCGATCCGGCGAGCATTTCCGGAAGCCCTTTTGACAGGAGAGCCGCTTCCAGATCCGCATTCCACCTGCTGCGCTGCTTTTTGTTGGCCGCATAGAAATCGGACCACTCGCGCATGGACATCCCCTTCGGCGCGACAGTGCCGCCCCAGACATGGCAACGCGTGAAACGGTTCGAGCTGCCCGTAGCACGGATGCCGATTGTATAATCAACGACGATGATGTCGGTAAAATGACAGTCATGGACTTGAACAAGGACGCCGATATTGCCGGCAAGCCCCTTCATGGTGCACTTGCAGTAGACGTTGTTGGCGATGAGTTCATAGAGGTGTCCGCCGTTCCAGCGCGAGAGTTCAAGTCCGGCCTTGCGTCCGTTGTGGAGCGTGATGTTGGCGAGCGTGAAGTGATGGGCGTTCCCGATTCGAAGACAACTCGCGAGACCCCTGCCGTCGATATCGCCGCCGCGGATGAAGAGTCCGGCATTGTCATAGATGGAGCCGTCGGGATTGAAGATCGAGAGCGCATGATAATCATCATGTCCGTCCCAAGTGAGGACAAACTCCATCGGTGCCGTGGCGATGAGCCGTGCCGCGGGATGCATCTCCAGCGAACATCGGTTCGTGATCACGAGCGGCGTCGCAATCGAATAGTCGCCCTTCCCGACCGCGAGAACCCCGTTCGGCGCCGCGGCGATCGCGCGCCGGAAACGTGGCGCGTCATCGTGTTCACCGGCAAGACGCGGGAAAGCCGACAGCACCGCATCCGGAGGAAAGGACGCATACCCTGCGAGCGATATGAGGGCCGTACCGATCACGATTCGTTTTTTCACGTTAAGAACTCCATGGAAGGGTCAGGTCAACAACGACCCGCACTTTTCTTCGATTCACTCGTATCCCACAGGTTGGTTGGTCCGGTAACAACACACCGGTTCCCATGAGCGGCGCCCCATTATGCGGGGGAGGCGAAAAGAGTCAATCCCGCAATCCGCTTTCCGCCCGCCCCGAAGCGTCCGTAGACGGGGCACTGTGGCACCCTACGCACCCGCATAGGGGCAGCGCACGGACCGGTCTTCCAGAACCCGAAGCGCGGGCGGCGTCCGGGCGCATTCGGGACGGGCGACGGGACAGCGGTCGTGAAAACGACACCCCGGCGGAAAGTTGCCTGCCGGCGGCACCTGACCCGGAATGGCCTTGAGCCGCTTGCCGCGCGTGGCGGCAGAGGGCATGGCCTCCAGCAGGGCGATCGAATACGGATGAAGCGGGGTACGGAAGAATGCTTCGGACGCTGCCTGTTCCACGATTTGCCCGGCATACATGACCGCGATGCGCGTGGCCATTTGCGAGACCACGCCCATATCGTGCGTGATGAGCAACATGCCCGCGTTGGCGCGGCGGAGCCGGCGCATGAGTGTCAGCACTTGGGCCTGGATCGTGACATCCAGCGCGGTCGTGGGTTCATCGGCGATGATCAGATCCGGCTCCAGCAGCAGGGCCATGGCGATCATCACGCGCTGTTGCATACCACCGGACAGCTCGTGGGGGTAGGCGCGGGCGCGGGCGGCCGGATCGGGGATGCCCACGCGGTCGAGCCAGTCCAGCGCAATCTCGCGCGCCGCGGCGGGGGAGATCCGCCGGTGCAACCGGACTGCTTCCTCGAGCTGGCGACCGATGCGGTGGAGCGGCGAAAGCGAGGTCATGGCGTCTTGAAAGATCACGCCGATCTTCGCGCCGCGCAGGGTGCGCAACTCCGGAAGCGGCATGGTGAGCAGGTCCCGCCCGTCCAGAGTGATGCGGCCGCCGGTGACACGCGCCGGCGGCATGGGCAGCAGGCGCGGGATGCACATCGCGGTGGCGGATTTGCCGCAGCCAGACTCGCCGACGAGTCCCAGCACCTCTCCCCGGTCGATTGCGAACGAAACCCCTTCCACGGCACGGACAATCTGGCCGTCCGACTCAAATTGGATCTGGAGATTTTGGATTTCGAGCAACATGTCTACTCCAGCTTCGTTGCCTGACGCGGATCAAAGGCCTCGCGCAACCCTTCGCCGATCAGCACCGCCAGCAGCATCACCGTGAACAGGGCCAGTGACGGGAAGAGAATCAGCCACCAGGCCCAGCGGAACTGTTGCGCCTGCTGCAAGAGTTCGCCCCAACTCGGCGTGAGCGGCGGCAAGCCGAAGCCCAGAAAATCCAGCGCGGCGAGCGAACCGATGGCGCCGATCAGCGTAAAGGGGAAAAGCGTGATCAGCGGCGTCAAGGCGTTCGGCAGGATGTGGTTGAAAATGATGCGGGCCGACGAGAGCCCTTGACAGCGCGCGGCCTCCACAAAGGTGCGGTTGCGCAGACGCAGAAATTCGGCACGCAGGTAGTAGGAGATGCCGATCCAGTTAAACAGGCCGTAACAGAGCAGGAGCAGCGAAAAACTGCGGCCCAGAGCCGAGCCGATGAAAATCATCACGTACAGAAAGGGCAACGCGCTCCAGATCTCGGTCAGCCGCTGGCCCAGGATATCGACCCATCCGCCGAAATAACCTTGGGCTGCGCCGATCACCACACCGAACAATACGGCCCAGAGCGCCAACAGCAGGCCGAAAAGCATAGCCGTGCGCATTCCGTACAACACGCGCACAAGGACATCCCGTCCGGCCGAGTCGATCCCCATCCAGTGACCCCGCACCGGCGGGAAGGGCCACGCCACCTCCGTGAGTCCACAAGCCACATTCGCGTGGCGGTCTTTCCAGATGATGCGGGCTGTGGGCGCGGTACCGGCGAACGCGGCGGAAGCGAGAGCGAGGATTTCGGGTTGGCACGTTGCGGGGATCTGACGCCACGTGCGGTGCGTTACGGGATAGACCGTTCCGGCGTCATCGCGCCGGAACCGCACTTGTACGGGCAGGTCGGGCGTTTCGATCTGGCGGAACATGAGGCGGGGCGGGCCTGCGGCCCCGGCGGTTTCGGGCAGCGTCACGCGCGCGCGCAAATCGGATTGCCGGAGATGCGTGAGCAGGAAGCGTTGCGCGGGCGCGGGGCGGCCCGCGGCCCGTGCGTCCAGCGACGCGCGCAGGGTTTCCGGCACATGCCAGTGCCGGTCGAGCACCACGCCGTTTACACGCGCCTCGCCGGGGAAGAAGGGTTCGCAGCCTTCCGCACGGATCACCGTGCCGTCCGGCAGCAGGTTGAGGCGACCCACGCGGATCTCGGGCACGACCGAAACATGGACAGTGCGGAAACGGCTGAGCGTCCCGGCGTCGACCACATCACCGGGGCTGTACGGCACCGGCGCCCAGACCACGCGGTTGAGCGGGTTGGTGGTGAAGGCGGGTGATCGAACGAACGCGCGGAAGTTCACGCGGGTCGCCTCCGCATCAGGGCCTTCCAGATCGCGCAGTGTCAGGCGTTGCAGGAACGGCAGCCAGGTGCGGCCGTTCACGCGCAGAAAGAGGGGGCGCCCGTTGCAGAGCCATTCCGCGCACAGACTCACCGCGAACAGGGCGGTCAGCAATATGAGCGCCACGCGTGCGCGGCGGATGCGCCAAAAGCGCTCCAGCCGTTTACGTGTCAGCGGCGAGAGCCGGTAGCGGGGAAATCGCCTCATGTGTCACCAAAGTGGATTCTCGGATCGATCAACAGGTAGCAGAAGTCGGAAAGCAGGTTCCCCGCGAGTTGCAGCAGGGAGGTCAACGCGAGCAGCGCCAGAAACACCGCATAGTCACGGCCGGTGAGCGCCTCCCAGCTCAGTCGGCCCATGCCGGGAATCTCGAAGATGTTTTCGATGATGATCGAACCCGCGAACAGCACCCCGAGGATCGACCCGAAACCGGTCGCGACCGGAATGAGCGCGTTGCGGAACGCGTGCCCCCAGATAGCGCGGCGGCGGGTCGCGCCTTTCGCGAGCACGGTGCGCACGTAATCGCTGGCGATCTGATCGAGCAGCGCGTTTTTCATGATCAGCGTGAGCACCGCGAAATTTCCCGCTACATAGCAGGTCACCGGCAACGCCATGTGCCAGGCGCGGTCCGCCATTCGGGCACCCCAACCCGCAGTGGCCGGCAGGTCGGATTCGAACCCGCCGAGCGGGAAGAGGTCGGCCAGCCCCTCGACCGTGCCGCAGAAGAACATTTTGAGCACCATGCCGAGGGCGAAGGCGGGGATGGCATATCCCGCGAACACGATCAGGCTCGAGATGGCGTCGAAGGGCTGGCGGTGCCGCAGGGCTTTGGCCACCCCGAGCGGGATGCAGATCAGGTAGCTCAGCACGAATCCGGTGATGCCGAACCAGAGCGAGACCGGGATCCGGGAGGCGATCAGTTGCCAGGCGGTCCGGTTGGGGTAATCGTAGGAGGCGATGAGCAATCCCATCCGTTTGCGCACGAGCCAGTCGTAATATTGCACCGGCAGGGGGCGGTCGAATCCGAACTGGCGGGTCAATTCCTGGCGGTACTCTTCGGTGACCTGCCCGACCGCGGCACTGCCCGGATCATTCGCCCCGCCGAGATTCCGCATCTTCATCAGCTGGATTTCGACCGGACCGCCGGGCAAAAAGCGCGTCAGCGCAAAACACACCATCGTGATCCCCAGAAAGGTGGGAATCACCAACAGCAGGCGCCGGACCAGATAGGCGAAACGATTCATAGTGGAACAAGCCCGCCGCAGAATACGCGGAATCACAGGCAACGGTCCGGAGTGTAGTAAAAAAAAAGGCGCGAGACAATACGGAGGTAATCGACTGGTGGCAAGGGGATGCTGTTTTGTCGCATGAAAACCGTGCCCGCCCCGGCGTCCCTGTTCAGCGTTCCGGTTATCCCGCTTACGGAAGATTGGCCTTGCGCCGGGTTGAGTCCTGTGACAAAATTTTCCTGTTCGGTGAATGCCGGACACGGAATTCGCGCCTATTGTTCGGCATCGGGCAAGGCGGTCCTTACCGGAGGGAAGGGAACAGTGATGAATGGGCGGTTGAGGGGGATGCTTTTGATTGGCGTCGTATTGGGGTGCGGCGCTGCGGAAGTACGGTTCGATTTCGAGAGCGGGGATCTGCAAGGCTGGCGTATTCTGGACGGCGGGTTCGGGAAGGTGGTAAGTGATCGGGACCGCGAGCATCACGGAGGCGGACCGTACACCAAGGAAGGCCGTTTTTTCCTCTCGACTCTGGAAAGCGCGGACGGACAGAGCCCACGTGACGTGTTTACGGGCATTTTGGAGTCACCGGTGGTGGTGTTGCGTGGCCCGCGGATTTCGTTGCGGGTCGGGGGCGGAAAAGGCGCGGACGTGTACGTGGCGTTGTGCTCCTTGGACGGGCGGGAGTTGGCGCATGCGCGCGGCGGAAACAGCCAGCGGATACTCGAACGTGTCTGGACAGTGCCGGAGCAGGTGGGCAAGCCGGTTTTTTTCCGGGTGTCGGACCAGTCGGAAGTCGGCTGGGGGCACATCACACTGGACAGTCTGGTCTGCCAGGGGATCATCGACGAGGCGGCCACGGAGCAACGGTTCCGGGAACGCAGGCGTGAGATCGCGCGGGCCAGGGGCGGAGCCGCCGCGGACCGGTTGCGCGTGGCGATCAACGAATTGGCGGAGCGTTTCGGCGCGCGTTACCCCTCCGCTGTCTTGCTGGAACGGTTGGGTGCGGCGGAGGCCGCGGGAGATGAGGCCCAACTTGACGCTGTGGCGCGGGAAGCGCTGGTGGCGCGCAACCCGCTGATGAACGCGCAGCCGATCCTCTTCGTGACGCGCAAACAATATCGACCGGACCACCACAACACGGAGACGATGTTCCAGACCGGGGAGATCAACACGGACAAATACGACACCGAGGGCGCGCTCAAGGTGTTGGACGCCGCCTCCGGCACGGTTCGGACGCTTTTCGCACCGGGGCCGGGTGTGACGGTGCGCGATCCGGACGTGAGCTTCGACGGTGGCCAAATCCTCTTTTCGATGCGGCGCGGGAAGGGGGACGATTACCATATCTACGCGATCAACAGCGACGGCAAGGGACTGCGGCAGTTGACCTCGGCGCCGGGCGTATCGGACATCGACCCGATCTGGCTGCCGGACGGGGATATTCTCTTCTCCAGTTCCCGCGAGCCCAAGTACTGCATGTGCAACCGCCACATTATGTGCAATCTCTACCGTATGGGCGCGGACGGCGCGAACATCCACCAGATCGGGAAATCCACGCTCTTTGAGGGGCACGCCTCGCTGTTGCCGGATGGACGTGTGCTGTATGACCGTTGGGAGTATGTGGACCGCAACTTCGGTGACGCGCAGGGTTTATGGGTGTGCAATCCGGACGGCACGGGCCATGCGCTCTACTGGGGCAACAACACCACCAGCCCGGGTGCCGTGATCGATGCACGGGCGCTCTCGCAGAGTCATTTGGCGATTGCCGTGCTGGGCTCCTGCCATGACCGTCCCTGGGGGGCGTTGGGTCTGATCGACCGGTCGAAGGGCGTGGATGGGTTGGAACCCGTATTGCGCACCTGGCCGGTCGCTTTCACAAACCGCATCCGGACCGCAGGGCAGAATTTTGATTCGACGGTAGGGCTCCAAATCAAATACGAGGATCCATACCCGTTAGATGACCGCCATTTCCTGTGCGCGCGCAAAACGGGCAAAGGGGAGGAGACGGGGCTGTACTATCTGGATTCGCACGGTAACGAGGTGTTGGTCCATGTCGAGGCGCCGGGGTGTTTCGACCCGATGCCGCTGGCACCGCGGCCCGCACCGCCGGTTCACCCGCGCCGCCGGAATTTCGACGACCCGAACGCGCCCGGTTTTTTTTACGTGCAGAATGCGATGATCGGTACGCATATGGCAGGGGTGGCACCGGGCACGATTCGCTATCTGCGCGTGGTGGAATCACCGGAGAAACGCAACTTTTCGGTACGCGGATGGTTCGGTCAAGGTGAGCAGGCACCGGGCATGAACTGGCATAATTTCGAAAACAAGCGGATTCTCGGCACGGTTCCGGTGGAGGAGGACGGCAGCGCCTATTTCGAGGTTCCGGGCAACACGTTTGTGTTTTTCCAAGTGTTGGACGCCAACGGCATGATGGTGCAGTCCATGCGTTCCGGAACCTATGTGCAGCCGGGCGAGACCTACGGGTGCGTGGGTTGTCATGAGAATCGCGTGGGCGACATCCCGCCGCCTGCGACACGGCCCAAGGCGTTGCGGCGCAAACCGGATCGCCTGACCGGCTGGCGCGGCGCGGCGCGGCTCTTCTGTTTCCAACGCGAGGTGCAGCCGATTTTCAACAGGCGGTGCGTCTCCTGTCACGACTACGGAAACGAGGCGGGCAAGAAGCTTAATCTGGCGGGGGATCGCGATGTGATCTTCAGCACCTCGTACACGGACTTGTGGGTTCAGGGTGCCTTGACCTGCGTGGGCGGCGGACCGGCCGAGATCCAGCAGGCATACAGTTGGGGTAGCCATCGGTCCAAGTTGATCCGGAAGGTCCGTGCCGGCCACGCGGGGGTCAAGTTATCACCCGAGGAGTTGGACCGGCTGATCACATGGGTGGACCTCAATGCGCCGTACTATCCGTATTATGAGAGCGCGTATCCCGATCATCCCGGCGGACGGAGTCCGTTGAGTCAAGACGAGTTGAAGCGGCTGAAGGACCTCACCGGCGTGGCGATTTCCATCTCGCATGGCCAGCGGCAGCGGTCGCAGGTCAGTTTCGCCCGGCCGGAAGAGAGCCGGATTCTGTCGGGGCTGGCGACGAATTCGGCGGAACGTGCCGAGGCGCTGGCGCTGATTCGCGCGGGTGCGCGGCGGCTGCACGAACGGCCGCGCGCGGACATGGAGGGGTTTGTGGCGTCCGTCCGGGATCAGGAACGCGAAAAGAAATATCAGGCGCGGTTGGCTGAAGAGCGGCGCGTGTACGAAGCGTTGCGGAACGGCGGGAAACGTTACGATCCCGGCCTGCCGCGCGAATGAATTCCCGTTCCGTCCGGATTTTCGCGTATATTCTGGAAAAAGGTTTACAGCACCGGAAACGGAACTTGTCGGGCCGGAAGGGTTGCCGTATACTGGGCGACAATAAAGGAATTTCGGTATGGCACGCGGGGGTTGGCTCCGCGACGTTTCCGGTCGGCATCCGGAACGTGAGCTGAAACCGGGAGGGGAACGTTTATGAACCGTACATTGACCCGTCGCGCACTCATGAAACTCACAGGAGGCGCGGCTGTCGCATCGGCTTCCGCATCGGTGGCGGCTGCCACGTACCGCCGTTCGATCGGCGCGAACGACCGCATCCGCATCGGGATCATCGGCTGCGGTTCGCGCGGACGCAACGCGCACATGAAGGGGCTTTACAATCATGTGAAGGGGCAGCCCTTCGAGATCGTGGCGCTGGCAGATCCTTGGCGCGTGGCCCGCGAAGCGGCCAACGGTCTGGTTCGGGAGTGGTTCGGACGTGACGCGCAACAGTTCAGCTCCTATCGTCAGCTGCTCGAATGCCGGGATCTGGACGCGGTCACCATCGCCTCCTGCGATCTGCATCACACCGCGCATCTGGAGGCGGCGGCACGGGCGGGCAAACATATTTACTGCGAGAAACCGCTGGCGGTGGAGTTCGATGATCTGGTCCGTGCGACTGACGCGGCCCGGGCCGCAGGCACGGTGATCCAGATCGGCACGCAGATCCGCAGTCTTCCCTCGATGGTGGGGGCGCGCGATCTTTTCCGGACCGGGATCTTCGGCAGGATCTCGCGTGTGGAAGAGTGTCGCAACGCCGGGCGTCCGTATTGGTATCATTATCTCAAAGAGGATGTCCGGGAGGCGGATCTGGACTGGAAAGAGTTTCTGCACGGGTTGCCGATGCGGCCGTTCCGCGCCGATCTCTTCTCCGGCTGGTACGGCTATTACGAGTTCTCGCGCGGTCCGATTCCGAATCTCGGCTCGCACTTTATCGATCTCGTGCATTTCATTACCGGGGCGACCTTCCCCACCTCGTGCGTCTGTCTCGGGAGGATCAACGAGACCTGGCTGGACGCTCACGAATTCACCAATCCAAATGTGATTCAGGCAACTTGGCTCTATCCGGAAGGGTTCGTGGTCAGCTCGTCCAACAACCTTGCCAACGGCGCGAACAACGTCCGGAAACTGTATGGCGACAAGGGCGCGCTCGATTTCACGAATTGGAGCAAGCCGGTCTACGACTGCGAAGGGGCGCCGTTGCGTGACGGCTCCATCCGCGGGAAGAACGAGGTTCCTCTTACGGAGCACCCCGACCATTATCTCGACTGGCTGCAATGCATGCGCAGTGGCGGAACGCCCAACGCTTCGCTGGAGGCCGGCTACCAGCACGCCGTGGCGGTCATCATGGCGATGAAATCCTATGAAACCGGGCGCAAAGCGGTTTACGATCCTGTCCAACGCAAGATCACGACGGTGTGAGAGAGGCGGGCAAATCGGGCAGGGGAGGACAGCGGAACCCGAACCGAAGGGAGAAGCACATGGCGACCATGAGGAAAGCAGCGAAACGGAGTGGTTCAAAACAGGCGGCGCTGGCCCTTAAGGGCGGCGCGAAAGTATGGGATAAGGGGTTCCCGATGTGGCCCTCTTTTTCGGAAGAAACCCTGAAGACGGCGCTGGAACCGCTGGTGAGCGGCAAGGTGAACTACTGGACCGGGCCGGTCGGCATGAAGTTCGAGGCCGCGTTCGCCAAATGGCTGGGAGTGCGCAATGCCATCAGCGTGACCAACGGCACCGCGGCATTGCACACCGCGATCGCCGCGTTGGGTATCGGGCCCGGGGACGAGGTGATCTGTCCGTCTTACTCGTTCATCGCGTCGTCGTTCTGTGTCCTGCAGGCGGGTGCGCTGCCGGTTTTCACGGATGTGGGGTTCGACCACCAGATTGATCCGCGGCAGATCGAGGAGAAGATCACCGAGCGGACCAAAGGCATCGTGGTGGTGCATCTCTACGGCGTGGTGGCGGACATGGGGCCGATCCTGAAGATCGCCAAGAAACACAACCTGAAGGTGATCGAGGACTGCGCCCAATGTTTCGGCGGCCTGTACAAGGGGGAGAAGGCGGGCACCCTCGGGGATGTCGGCTGTTTCAGTTTCTGCCAGAGCAAGCACTTCACCACTGGCGGCGAGGGCGGGATGGTGGTCACGAATGACGACGACCTCGCCTGGGAGTGCCGTTCGTTCCGCGATCACGGCTATGACGTGAAGGAACGCCTGAACCTGTTGGAGATGGAAGGCAAGCTGATGTATATCCACAAGCGGGTCGGCTTTAACTACCGCATGACGGAGATCCAGTCGCAGATCGGACTGTGCGAGCTGAAGCGTTTTGATTCTTGGAATCTCAAGAATCGGATCCGCAACGGCAGGATGTTGAAAAAAGCGTTGGAGAAGCATCCGCTCGTGCTCCATGCGCCAGTAGACACCCCGCAGCGCCGGAATGCGTACTGGTGGGCACCGTTTGTGCTCGACACGTCGAAACTGACCTGCCCGATCAAGGAGTTCATCAAGGCGATCGCGGCGGAGGGGGTGCCCGTCTACAGCGTGCTCTGGCCGGAGATGTACAAGGAACGGGCCTACCTCGAACGGAACGGATTCGGCGTCGCCAACTATCCGTTCTTCGATCCCAAAGCGCGTAACATCGACTACAGCCGGGTGTCGTGCCCGCGCGCGCGGTGGATGACCGACCGCACGATGTGTTTCTTCACCCATCCGGTTTATACCGAAGAGCACATGCAGGCCTGTATCGATGCTTTCAAGAAAGTGGCGAAGGCATACATGAAATAGGGATCGGGAGACGGGAAACGGGAAGTGTGGGACGGGAAATGTGGCATCGACGCCACAGCCCCGTTTTCCCGTTTCTCCTTTGGAGTGCCGTATGATACCCATCACTTGGCTGGACGCGTGGATCATCGTGGGGTTTCTGTTGTCGGTCGTGCTGGTCGGTTCTTGGGCCGCCCGGTACTCTGGCCAGAACACCGAATCGTTTTTTCTTTCGGGGCGGAACATGCCTTGGTGGCTGTTAGGGGTCTCGATGGTGGCCTGCACCTTTTCGTGCGACACGCCGAACCTCGTCACGGAAATCGTGCGGTTGAACGGCGTGGCGGGCAATTGGGTGTGGTGGGCGTTTCTGCTGACCGGCATGCTGACGGTTTTCGTGTACGCCGGTTTGTGGCGACGCTCGGGGCTGGACACGGATCTGGGTTTTTACGAATTGCGGTACAGTGGCCGGTCGGCCGCGTTTCTGCGCGGGTTCCGCGCGATCTATCTGGGCGTCTTCTATAACCTCATCATTTTGGGCGGCGTGTCGCTGGCGGCCATCAAAATAGGACAGATTCTGTTCGGGTTGTCGCCGCATATGTCGCTGCTGGTTTCCATGACCGGGGTTGCGATCTATGCGACCTTGGGTGGGCTGACGGGTTCGATGTGGGCGGATTTTTATCAGTTCGGCGTGGCGATGACCGGTGCCGTGTTCGCGGCGATGTATGCGGTCCGTTCCGGCATGGCGGACGGCGTCACGTCCCTCGGAGAACTGTTCACGCATCCTGCGGTGGTTCCCAATCTCGCGTTGTTCCGGCCGTCGTCGCATGATCTCTCGACCCTGATGACCGTGATGATTCTGCCGCTGGCGGTGCAGTGGTGGAATGTGTGGTATCCGGGGGCCGAGCCGGGCGGAGGCGGTTTCGTGGTGCAGCGGATGCTTTCCGCGAAAAACGAGCGGCACGCGGTCGGCGGCACGCTGCTCTTCAATGTGTTGCACTACGCGGTTCGGCCCTGGCCCTGGATTCTCGTGGCGCTCGCTTCGATGGTGGTTTTCCCTCTGACCCCGCAACCGGAACGGGAGGCTGCCCGGATGTGGCTGGAGGCGCATGCGGCTGAGGTGCGCGGATACGCTGCCGACAAGGCCGCGCTGCCGGACGAGGTGCGCGAGGCGGTCCGCCTGAAGCGCGCGGATGCGGCTGGCGTGGGGTCGCTGGCGCGTGCTTTCCCGCGCGTGGACGACACCTATCTCGGTCACGACATCGCCTATCCGGGTATGGTCTCGCGCATGCCCGGCGGTTGGCGGGGGCTGATTGTGGCGTCGCTGATCGCAGCCTACATGTCTACCGTGGCCACGCTGTTGAATTGGGGCTCGTCGTATGTGGTGCAGGATGTTTACCTGCGCTTCATCCGCTCGCAGGCCCCGCCGCGCCATGCGGTACGCATCGGCCGGCTGACCATGCTGGCGATGCTGTTGGTTTCAGCCTGGATCGCGTTTCACATGACCACGGTCAAAGACATCTTCCACGTACTGTTGCAGGTGGGCGCGGGCACGGGCCTGCTCTACATCCTGCGCTGGTTCTGGTGGCGGATCAACGTGTGGAGCGAGGTGGCCGCCATGACGGTCTCTTTTGTGGTGGCCCTGTTTTTCCAGTTCGGGGCCGCGCCGTTAGGCATCGAATCCGCAATGGCCGATGCCGGATGGTTCCGCTTGATGGATTTCACCTCATGGAAGATGGTGTCGGGAATTCTGTTCACCACGGTGGTATGGGTCGCGGTGACCTATCTGACCCCGCCGGTTGACGACCGGACGCTGATGGCCTTCTGCCGGAAAATCCGTCCCGGCGGTCCGGGGTGGAAGCGGATCACAGAGCGGATTCAAGCGGCGGGGGATGAGCCTGCGGGAACGGAACCGTGTTGGAATGTGCCGGCCGGTCTGGTGTGTATGCTGCTGGGCTGCCTGCTGGTGTGGGCCGCGCTTTTCGGCGTTGGTTATCTGCTGTATGACCGGATCGCACTGGGGTGTGTCATGTCGGGCATCGCCGCGGTTGCGGCGTACGGGGTTTGGAAACAGATGGGCCGGTTACGGTTAGGATGAGGGGTACGCGATGAATCAAGTGCGGTATGCGTTGGTGGGGTTCGGCGGGATTGCGGAGAACCGGATCGCGAAAGAGGGGTTTGCGTGTGACGTGTCCCGGTTCCGGCCATTGAAGCAGGCGGTGTTGGTCGGGGCCACGGATGTGAACCCGAAACGGCGTAAGGCTGCACAAGCCCTGGGATTGAAGGTGTATCGCGATCTGGATGCCGTTTTGGCGGATCCGGGGGTGGACGCGGTTTTTGTGGCGACGAACAATCTGACGCATGCGCCGCTGGCGCGGTGGGCGTTGGAAGCGGGCCGTCCGGTGATTGTCGAAAAGCCGTTGGCGCCGAACGCGCGCGATGCCCGGATGCTGGTCAAGCTGGCGGCCCGCAAAAAGCTCAGCCTCTCGGTCGACCACATGATGACCCACAACACATTCAACCGGGAGGCACGCGCACAGGTGGCCCAAGGCACTCTGGGCAAGGTGAGCGACGCCTGTTTCCACATGCAGTTCGCGTACGGATTCGATCCGGCGGAGGCGGCTACTTGGCGTTGTAACAACCGGGCGGAGATGGGTGGCCCGGTCGGGGATGTGGCGAGTCACTGTTTTTATATGGCCGAGTTCATTTTGGACAGCCGGATTCGGGCGGTCCGTGCGGTGTACATGCCCAAGCGCATGGCCATCCGGGTGGAGGACGGTGCGCTGATCCAGTGCGATTTGGAGAACGGGATCACCTGTTCCGTGCTGGTCTCGTTTTGTGACGTGCGCGGTGGTTTGGGCGGGACGCTTTCAAATCTCGGGTATGAGATTTACGGCGATCAGGCGGTGTTGCGCGCCTATGGCACGCTGTTCCAGCTTTCCGGGCATCCGGATGAACCGTTCGCGATGCGGCTGGAGTTGGATGCCTTTGATCGGCAACGGCGCCTCCGGGTCGCGAAACCGGTCAACATCTACCGGGGGGTGATTGAGGAGCATGCGGCCTCGATTCTGAGTGGCCGGCCTCTGAGCGGGGAGGGGGGGCTGCACAATGTGCTGATCTGCGAGGCGGCCCACGCATCCGCGCAACGCGGCGGACGCACGGTGGCGGTGAAGGGGTGATCCGGACGGAAAGAGGGAGCGATGGGCGTCGGGTTTGCGAATGGACTCATCACGCCTCGCCGCGGGGTGCCGCTGGCCGCGTGCTTCGGCCGCGGCGGGTACGGGACCCTGCCGCTCGTGGGTGGCGCGCCGCGTGAGGATACGGCGGAGCGGCTGATCCGCGCGGCTGGCGCGGGTCTTCGTCGCGCATGCAGGGCGTGACCGCCGGGCAAATTCTTGGGCTCGACGGTTTGTCCGGAACGTGGCATCCTGAACCCCGGAATGAACGGGGAAAATGGCAAACGCCTCAGGATCGCGCTGATCTACATGCCGTTTGCGCCGCCGGAGGGTCCGGCGATCGGTCTCACGCAGATCGCGTCGGTGCTGAAACAGCGGTTCGGCGGGCAGGTCGATATCCGGATCCATTATCTGAATCTGGATGTCGCGGCGTTGCCGGACGCGGCAGGATTCTACGGGGCGGCGACCTCGCCCTACGGCCGGATGACCGGGCTGGCCGACTGGTTCTTCCGTGCTGCGGCGTTTCCCGATGCGGAGGATAACATCGAGGCGTATCTCGGTCGGTATTACTACGATGGCGCGACGGAGGCAACGGAGGTCGCGGAGTTCGCGCGCGCACGGCGCGGGGAACTTTTCGCTTTTCTGGACGAGTTGATCGACCGGTATGCGCTGGATTCAGCTGATCTGGTGGGCTTTTCCCTCTGCTTCTTCCAGACGGTCGCCTCGCTGGCGATGGCCAGCCGGCTGAAGCTGCGCAACCCGGAGGTTACCGTTGTGTTCGGCGGGCCTGCGGTCAAAGGCGTTCCGGGAAAGACGCTGGTCGAGCATGCGCCCTGTGTGGATGCCGTGTTTTCCGGACCGGGGCTGGTCAGTTTTCCTGAGTTGGTCGGCCGTCGTCTCGCGGGTCTTCCGATCACGCGTCCGGCGATTCCGGGCGTTTTCGCGCGGGGTGTGGCGGATGCGCTGCCGCCGGCGTGCAATGTCGGTGCGCAACTCGACATCCGGAAAGATGTGCCGCTCGACTACCGCTCGTTTCTGGATCATTTTGATGCCGTGTTGGGGGATTCCGGACGCCAGCCGTTTCTGCTGATGCAGACCTCCCGAGGGTGTTGGTGGGCCGACCGGCGGCGCTGCACGTTCTGCGGCTTGAACGATCTTCAGGAACGGTTCGAGGCCCTGCCACCGGAAGCGGCCCTGAGGCACATCCGGTCGGTTCTCGGCTATGCGGGGCGGGTCTCGCGGTTCGTGGCCTGCGACAACGTGGTGCCGCCGAATTATTTCCGCGAGGTGTTCCCGCATCTGGCACCGCCGCAGGGCGTCTTCATCAAATACGAGACGAGGTCCGCGATCACGGCGGAGGAGATCCGTGTGTTGTGTCGGGCGGGCATCCGCTGTGTCCAGCCGGGCGTGGAGGCGCTTTCCACAGAGAGTCTGACGCTCATGCGCAAGGGGGTCACGGCGTTCGACAATCTCCGGTTCCTGAAAGACTGCCTCCGTCACGCGCTGTACGTGGAGTGGAATCTCCTGCTCTTCTCGCCGGGCGAGCGGGAGGAGGTTTACCGCAAGTACGAGCGCGATATCCCGCGCCTGGTTCATCTGCAGCCGCCGGAGGGAGTCTTTCCGATCGAGTTCGTGCGCGATTCCCGCTATTTCGAAGAGGCCGGGGCCTACGGCCTGGATTTGGAGCCGCACGAAAGCCTGCGCTACATCTATCCCTTCGCTCCGGAAACGCTGTTTGGATTGTGTTACCGTTTTACGGACCGGAACGCCGATCCAGTATGGGCCGAACAATGGTTGGACCGGCTGGGCGGGTTGATCGAGACCTGGCAGGAGCGGTGGGCGTGCGGTCCGGAGGAACGGCCGTTTCTGCTGCTCTATCGCGACGCGCAAAGTGCCTGCATTCACGATTCGCGCTCGGGCGGAACCGGGCGTTACCGGATTTCCGATCTTTCCGAGCGGCTGCTGCAAGAGATGGGGGAGACGCCCCGGACGATCAGCGAGGCCGCTGTCGCGGCAGAGGTCGAAGAGAATGCCGTGCGGAGAGAGATTGGATTTCTGAACGAGAGGCAGTTGCTCTTTGAGGAGGATGGCCGGTTCCTGAGTCTCGTCATCTCTCCCACGTAGGCAAACCCCTCTCCTTCGTGTCTTGATGTGAGAAACAACCTGTTTTTTATTGGCCTCATCTGCCATGTGCGAGGTCTGGCAAGTTGAAGGTGGCGGATGCGCGGGGTGACCGTGTATACTGTTTTTCATCCAACAAGGAGCAGGGAGTGAACGGACCGTTATTTTTCAGCACATTCATTTTGATCTTTCTCGCCGAACTGGGGGACAAGACCCAGTTGGCGGTGATGAGCCAATCCGCGGCCTCGTCCTCAAAATGGACGGTGTTCGCGGCCGGGGTGGCGGCGCTGGTCGCCTCCACCGCCATCGGGGTCTTGGCCGGAGGCCTGATCCGGCGTTTTGTGCCGGACGAGCGTTATATTAAATGCGCGGGCGGCCTGCTGTTTCTGTTGTTCGGTGTTCTGATGCTGCGCGAGGTGTTCGGGACGAAAACCGTGCCGGTGCGGACGGCGGCGCCGCCGGTTTCCGCCTTCTCCGACTGGATCGGCCGTTTCGTGATCCAGCAGGCCGCAGTGTTTGAGAAGGCGGCGTTTGAGGATTATGAGGCGTTGGCGGCCCGTTCGCTTGACCCGGAGGAAAAAGCGCTCTATCAACGCTTGGCGCAGGAGGAGCGTTGGCACCATCAGGCCATGCTCGGCGCGATGGAGGCGGGGGCAGGCCGGGACATTCCGATCACGGCGGAGATGGCTGGCGCACTGCCGCCGTTCAACGAGATGATGCACGATGCCGTGAAGGCTCCCCGCGAACTGGAGCATGCGATCGAGCACGAACGCGCCATGTCCCGCTTTTATCAGATCCTCGCGGAGAAGAGCACGTTGCCGCGCCTGCGCGAAACGTTCCGGGCACTGGCCGCAGCCGAGGCAAATCACGCGACCCGCCTTCTGGAGCGGATGCGGAATGCGGAGACGAAGACGACGGAGTGACGGTAGGGGGACGGTATGGATGAGTGGGTCGATATCCGCAAGGACGAACGGCATGTGGCGCGTGAACGCGCGAAGGCCCGCGTGCTGCGCAACAGTGCATGGTGGCGTGAGCAGATCCGGCCGGGAGTGTGCCGGTATTGCGGCAAGACGGTTGGCGCGGACGCCCTGACCTTGGATCATGTGGTGCCCGTGGCGCGCGGGGGTACGAGCACCCGGGGGAATGTGGTGCCTGCCTGCGTCGCCTGCAACCGCGAAAAAAATGTGCTGACCCCGGCCGAGCGGATTTTGACGGAACTCGAGCGCGACGCGGCGGCTAAGACAGGGCATGACGATGTGTAACAGACGCAAATTGACGGTGGTGACGCCGCACGGTTTCTGTTCGGGGGTGGCCCGGGCGGTGGCCACGGCCGAGGCGGTGCTGGCAGCCTGTCCCGGCGAACGGGTGTATTGTCTGAACGAGATCGTGCACAACCGGCAGGTGGTGTCGCGTCTGACCGATGCGGGCATGGTGTTCGTTTCCGATCCAGCCGAAGTGCCGCAGGGAGCGCGGCTTCTCTTTTCGGCGCACGGGGTTTCGCCCGAGGTGCGGCGGCAGGCGGCGGCCCGGGGTGCGCGGGTGATCGATGCCACCTGTCCGTTCGTCATGAAGGTGCATCACGAGGTGGTGCGGTTCGCGGCGCAGGGTGCCTGCGTGGTCTGCATTGGTCACCGACATCACGAGGAGGTGGTGGGGGTGGCTGGGGAGGCACCGGACCAAGTCCGTATCGTGGAGTGCGAGGCGGAGGCGGAGTCGCTGGATGTGCCGTCAACCCAACCGGTCGCGGTGGTGACTCAGACCACGCTGGATGCGGCTCGTGTGGAGGGGGTGATGCGGGTGTTGCGGCGACGCTTCGGCGCGCGTCTGATCGTGCCCGCCAGCACGGATGTCTGCTATGCCACGCGCAACCGGCAGCGGGCGGTGAGCCTGCTGGCGGAACGTTGCGGTCTGGTGCTGGTGCTGGGATCGGAGAACAGTTCGAACAGCCAGAGGTTGGTCGAGACCGCCCGGACCGCTGGGGCGCGGGCATGCCTTGTCAGCACGCCGTCGTGTCTGGCGGAGGTGGCGGGCTTGGCAGACGAGCCTGCGGTCGGTCTGACTAGCGGTGCCTCGACTCCCGAGGCGTTTCTCGATGAGGTGATCCGCCTGTTGTGCGAGGGTTACGGTTTCCCCGCGCCCGAGATCCTGTGCGCGGTTGAGGAGGAATCGCATGTGTTCCGGTTGCCGCCGCTGCCGGAATGATTCGGGGAGGAGACCCATGCGCGGAACGGTTTGGGAAACGCGCCAATAAAATCCTTTCTTGTCTGGGGAGTCTTTGTTTTAATACGGCCGTTTTCGGCGCGGAAAGAAAAAGGAGAGGTCATGACGGATCCTGAGTGTGTGTTTTGCCGGATCATTGCGGGGCAGATTCCTGCGAAAGTGTTGTTCGAGAATGAGGAAGCGATCGCGTTTCTCGATATCGCGCCGTTCGAGCCGGGGCATGCGCTGGTGGTTCCCAAAATGCATGCGGCCCTGTTCACGGAATTGCCGGACTCCGTCCTGTCGCACCTGATGCCGCTCGTCAAGCGCGTGGCGTCGTTGCTGTTGGAGCGTCTGCCGTGCGACGGGTTCAACATCCTGCAGAATAACGGACGTTGCGCGACGCAGGTGGTGCCCCATGTGCATTTCCATGTGGTGCCCCGTTGGAACGGACGCGCGATCAATTGGATTTCGGGCGCTTACGCGTCTGCGGAAGAGATGGAGTCCGTGTACCGGAAACTGACTGTGGCGGCTGGCGTATGAAGGGTCGGGATATCTCTTTCCGAGAGGTTGTGCAGGGGATCTGCGCCAAGGATCCGCGTTATGACGAGGACGCGTACCTCTTTCTGATGGAGGCTCTGGACAGTACGGTCAAGGCCATCCGGGAAAAAGAGCCCGAACACGGCCGGGATGTGAGCGGACGGGAACTGTTGGAGGGAATCCGGGCGTTCGCGCTTGACGAGTACGGCCCTCTGGCGTACACCGTGTTCGCCGAGTGGGGGATACACGAAACTGCGGATTTCGGCGCGATCGTGTTCAATCTGGTCGAGGCGGGCCGGTTGGGGAAGACCGAGAGTGACAGCTTAGAGGATTTTAATCAGGTTTATGATTTCGACGAGGCGTTCCGACTGCCGTTCGAGCCGCAGGAGCCGCCGGAAAAGGACGGTGCGGCAGGCAAACGCCAACGCGGCTGAGGCCATTTCGCGCTGCGGCGCGTTGGATCACGCCGTGATGTTGCGGTCGTATCCGAAGACCTCTCGGAATGCCCGGACCACACTCTGTTTGACGGCGGGCATGTCGGGCGCTTCCCCCAGCAGGTGTTGCAGCGAGGTGACGCTGGCATCCGTCAGGCCGCAAGCCACGATCCCGCGGTAATCATCGAGCCGGGGCGCCACATTCAGCGCGAACCCGTGCATGGTGACCTGATGCGCGACGCGGATGCCAAGCGCCGCGAGTTTCGCGTTACCGACCCAAACGCCCCGGTTCCGCGGATCCCGTGCCGCGACGATGCCGAAATCGGCGACAGCGCGAATGAGCGTTTCTTCCAGAGCGGTCACATACTCCAGCACACGGAGTCCGGCATCCCCCAGATGAAGAATCGGATAGCCCACCAGTTGGCCCGGTCCGTGATATGTCACATCGCCGCCGCGTGAGGTCTGCACGCGTTCGATACCCGCCTCTTTCAGGCGTTCCTCGGAATAGAGCACATGCGCTGCCGCGGCACTACGCCCCAGTGTGTAAACCGGCCGATGTTCCAGCAGCAGCAGGGTATCCGGAATCTCCCGCGCGGCGCGGCGCGTGTGCAGCCGCTCCTGCAGGGCGAGCACCTCGTTGTATCCGGCATCGCGTCCGAGATCGCTGACCTCCAGCTCACGCATGTCATCCGCCTCCGGATTGAAACACAAAAGCCGGTCACCCCGCCCGTGCGCGGTGACCGGTCTTGACCCAAAGAGAACCTCAGGCCTTCAGGCCATCTTCTGCATGCTCAGCGCCACGCGGGATTTTTTGCGGCTGGCGGTGTTTTTCGGGATCACGCCCTTTTTGGCTGCCTTGTCGAGAACTGACGTGTAATCCGAATACAGCTTCTGAGCCGCCTCCTTCTCGCCCGCACTGATCGCCGCCAACACTTTTTTACGCGCGGTCAGCACGCGGCTTTTTACGGCCCGATTCCGCACGTTACGCGCTTCGGACTGTTTCGCACGTTTAATCGCACTTTTGATATTCGCCATGATGAAACGTTACTCCTTAATCCTCTTTCTGGAACCGTGTGATGTCGCGTATCATAACGAATCCGCCCTGCGGGTCAAGCGGGAAGAGTGATCGGTCGGCACATCGATATCGAAACGCTATCGAAATCACGATCCGGATCTGGATCGAAACCAGAAACCGGAAAGAGCCTGTCCGCCAGCGCGTGCCGCATGCCTTCGTTGGCCTGAAGGTCGTGCTCGTTCAACGTTGCAGGTTCATTGCCCCAGAATATCCGGACCTGTCTTTCAGGCAATCGAGCAAGGCGCTGTCGAACTTCTTGTTCTTTGGCACCTGTGCCCGCTGCGCCTCCGGCACGACTTCCGCCTTCGCCAGCCGATCGCAGGGCAGCGAATAGCGGATGCGCTTCTGAATGCCGTCCTCCTCGAAATAAACGTGCCCGCCATGATAAAACGCCTTCTCGGGATTCGCCTGTGCGACATTTTCCCAGGCGATCCGCCCCGTCCGCTCGACAATCCGGATCTTGCCGGGTCCGGTCAGCAGGAGTGCGCCGTTCGGCTTCTTCCCTTCCTCAAATGCCAGACGGCCGAAATCGGTCATCGTCTGTTCCGGACGCAAGGCCGGCGGTTCCGGAATCGGCGGAACGCGCTGTTCTCCGCCCCCGTGCTTCTCGTTGCCATGCTCGATGATCCAGCGGCGCGCAAGTTCTACGGCCTCGATGTTTTTGTTGACGAGAGGCGTGCAATGGAAGATGAACCCCTCCACTTCGCCGGCGCGGAAGAGCTTGAGGGCAAAGTCCAACTGAAGCTTCATCGACGTCGCGTCGAGCGGCTGGGAGCCGCCGAAATCCCACATGTAGATGCCCAGCAGCGTCGGTTTCTTCGGCGCGATCTTGCGATAGGCTTTGAAGTTGTTCTCGAGAGCCTGGACATTCTTGCCGAACCACGTCCAGAACATCACCGTGTCGAAGATGTCCACGACCGCCTTCGTCTCTTCGGGATGGTCAAGGTCCCGTTCGTAGAAGACAAGTCGCATGTCGATCGGACGGTCATAGGAATGGAGCCGCTTGCGCAACGCACGCAACTCTTCCAGCGTACGCGATCCCGGCAACACGTTCACTTCCGTGCCGTCCGCCAGTTTCTCCTTTCGAACCGGCTTGCGCGGCTGGTCGAAGAAGTCGTCGAACTCGAACCCCATGAGATTGGGCATCGTTTTCATTTTCTTTTCGCCGAACGCCAGAAACTCGGGCAGGATGTCCCTGCCGTGAAGGTGAAGGTCGCCGTTGTCCACGACCCAGGCGACGCGCTTCATGTCCGTAAACTCGGACATGAACTTCTCGTCTGGAATGTGCCAGATGACAATGGAGACGTTCGGTATGCCCATGTACCGGCAGGCCTCCGCCATCGTCACGTCCGGGGAAACCGGAATGCGAAACCAACCGTTCGGCTGATCATACTGCCCGGTCTTATGCCCCCACATCCAGCAGCGGTCCTTCAGTTCCGGCGCATACTCCGGGCAACCGCTTTCAAACTCCGCGAAGCAACACGCCGCCACTCCCATTGCAACGGTTATCGATATCAGCGCATCTCTCTTGCGATTCATTGTTTCTCCTGTTCCGCTACCCTTTCATCGGGGGAACCCGAAACAAACCGGTTCCCATAATTGACACCTATTATGCAGGGGGGAGGGGGAAAGTCAATTGGACTTGTCCCATGAAAAGATCGCTTTCCGCTCTGCGGCAGTTTCAGTATGCTATGGAAGTTGATTGAAACAAAAATCGAGTGAGAAAGGATTTCCCAATGCGACACGCGTATGCGGTGATTCTGGCCGGAGGGAGCGGCGAGCGTTTTTGGCCGCTGAGCACCAAGGCCCGGCCCAAACAGTTCATTTCCCTTTTCGGCGGACGCCCGTTGCTGGCGTTGGCGGTGGAACGGTTGAGCGGGCTGATCCCGGCGGACCGGATACTCATCATTACGGCCGAACATCTCGTCGAACAAACTGTGGAGGCCGCCTGGCATGTGCCGCACGCCAACATCATCGGCGAGCCGTGTAAACGCGATACCGCGCCAGCCGTCGCGGTGGCCTGCGGCCTGGTGCGGCAGCGCGATCCCGAGGGTGTGGTCTGTATCCTGACCGCGGACCAGTTGATGAGCGATGTGGAGACCTTCCGCGTGACGCTGGCGGACGCGATCCGCGTGGCGGGTTGTGAGGAGGCGATCGTCACGATCGGCATCAAGCCCGACACGCCCGCCACAGGGTTCGGCTACATTGAGGTGGGCGAGGCGGTCGAAACCCGGACCGTGACCCTCTTCAACCGGGCCAAGCGGTTCGTGGAGAAGCCCGATGCGTACCATGCCGCGCGGTACGTTGAAAGCGGAACCTATTTCTGGAATGCGGGCATGTTCATCTGGAAATGCGACGTCATGCGCGAGGCGCTCGAGCGGTTCGCCCCCGATCTGGCGGAACTCTGCGATGCGGTGGTTGCGGCCGCCCCGGGTCCGGAACTCGCGAATCTGCTGCAAAGGGTCTACCCGTCGCTGCGCGCCATCTCGATCGATTACGCGGTGATGGAACACGCACCCAACATCCTGGTGGCCCGAGGAGAGTTCGGCTGGGATGACGTGGGTTCCTGGCCCGCGGTCGCGGGACACTTCTCTGCTGATCTGGCCGGGAACGTGGTGGTCGGCTCGTGCGAGCCGATGGAATCGCTGAACAACATCGTGGTCTCGGAAAACCGGCTCACCGCGCTGATCGGGGTCAGCAATCTGGTCGTGGTGCAGTCGGACAACGCGACGCTGATCTGCCCCAAGGATCGGGCAGAGGACGTGAAGAAACTGTTGCGCCGGATCGCTCAGCGGCCGGACGGCGAAAAGTATGTGTAGCCCCCAACGGCAGAGGGTGTGACAGCGATGGCGGCGAACGGACAGCGCAAGCCCGGTGGCGGGCCAACGGCGGCAACGCTCCCCGGACCGGTCGCGCGTCGGTTCAGGCTGACTGTCGCGTATGACGGTACCGCGTACGCGGGTTGGCAAGTGCAACCGCACCACCCTAGCGTGCAGCAGACCTTGGAGGAGGCGCTCGCGGGGATTGTCGGGCACACGGTGAAGGTGCATGGAAGCGGCCGCACGGATCAGGGGGTGCACGCGCGGGGTCAGGTGGCGCATGTCGATCTCGTGTGCCGCATGACGCCCGTGGCGGTGGGCCGTGCGCTGAACGCGCGCCTGCCGCAGGATATCCGGATCCGCAGCGTTGCGCGGGTGCGGCCGGATTTTCACGCGCGGCGTTCGGCGGTGGGCAAGGAGTACCGCTACTTCGTGTGGAACGGCGCGCAGCTGCTGCCGGACCGGCGGCTTTATGCGGCGCACGTCTTTCGCCCGTTGGATGTGGAGGCGATGCGGCAGGCTGCCGCGTTTTTCGCGGGGCAGCACGATTTCGCCTCGTTCACCGCCAATCCGCAGCGTGAGGTGCCGAGCACGGTGCGCCGCGTGTTCGATGTGACGGTTGGCAAACGGGGACGGGAGATCGTCTTCCGCGTGCGCGGAGAAGGTTTTCTCTACAAGCAGGTTCGGAGCATGGTGGGATTCCTGCTCCGGGTGGGTGAGGGGGCGGAGCCGCCTGAGGCGGTACGCGACCTGTTGGCGTCCCGTGCACCGCGTAAGGCACGGGTGCCGTCCGCACCGGCGCGCGGGTTGTTTCTCTGGCGTGTGTGGTACGCGTGAGGGACCCGGGCAGGCCAGCGGTGCGGATTGACACGGGAAAGGACGGGGCAGGAATGGGCGAGGGGCGGGAACGGATGCGGGTGTCGGCAAACCGGAAGCCCGGAGAACTGATCGCCGCATTGCAGGCGGTGCAGGACGCCTGCGGGTATGTGCCGCCGGAAGAACTCGCCCGCATAGCGGTAACGATGGGGGTGAGCGAGGCGGAGTTGACCGGAGTGGTCACCTTTTACGACCAGTTCCGCCTGCGGCCCGTGGGACGGCATCGGATCCGGGTGTGCGTCGGCACGGCCTGTCATGTGAAAGGCGCGGAGCGCACAGTGGAGGCCTTCCGGCGCGCGTTGCGTATTCCCGAGGGGTCGGACACCGATGCGGAAGGAGAGTTTACAGTCGAACGGGTGGCCTGTCTGGGGTGCTGCATGCTGGCGGTGGCCGTACAGGTGGATGGTGTCATTTATGGACAGGTGACGCCCGCGCGCGTGAAAGCCGTGCTGCGTGACGTGCGGGCCGGGGAGACGCAGATCCGCGACACGGCCGACGTGCCGCATCCCCAGACAGGTGCGCGGGTCAGGTTGTGCGCCTGTTCCAGTTGCGCCGCGGCCGGCGCGGCGGATGTGCTGCACGAGATTCGCCGCGTGGTGCGGACTTGGCGTTTGCCGGTCGGGGTGCGCGAGGTCGGCTGCACGGGCGGATCGTACCACGCGCCGCTGATGGATATCCTGTTGGAGGACGGCCTCCATTTTCGTTACGGACGTGTCCGCGTCCGGGATGTCGAGCGTATTTTGCTGAGCCACATCCGGCCCGCCCGGACTGCGGCGCGGCTGCAGGCCACACTCCGGGCATGGACCGAACAGCTTTTTGCGGGCGAGGAGGATGATCCGCCCGTCCGGTTTCCGCTGAGCGTCCGGGATCAGAGTGATGCCGGGTACTGGCTGTGTCAGCACCGCATCGCCACGGAAGGCGCGGGCGAAAGGTCGTCGCTGGACTGGGACGAGTATTGCCGCCACGGTGGGTTCGAGGCTTACCGTACCTGCGCGCGGCAGATGACGCCGCAGGAGGTGGTGGCGCAACTGGAAGCCTCCGGCTTGCGCGGGCGCGGTGGCGGCGGGTTTGGGACGGGGCGGAAATGGCGAGCGGTGGCGGACGCCGCGCAAGGTTCCGATGCGGTAGTGGTTTGTAACGGGGATGAGGGGGATCCGGGCGCGTTCATGGACCGCATGCTGTTGGAGTCCTATCCGTTCCGCGTGATCGAGGGGATGATGATCGCGGCTCACGCGGTGGGGGCTTCCGAGGGGATTTTCTACATCCGGCACGAGTATCCGCTGGCCGTACGGCGTGTGCGCGAAGCGCTGGCGCTACTGGAACGCGAAGGGATTCTGGGGGCGGAAGTGCCGCTCCGGTTACGGGTCGTCGAAGGCGCGGGCGCGTTCGTGTGCGGGGAGGAGACCGCTCTGTTGTCCAGTGTCGAGGGGCGCCGCGGCGTGCCGCATGTGCGGCCGCCGTACCCGTCCGAGAGCGGGTTGTTCGGACGGCCCACGCTGGTCAACAATGTCGAAACCCTAGCGCTGGTTCCGTGGATCGTGCGTCATGGCGCTGCGGCGTTCCGCGCCGTGGGCACGGCGGGGAGCCCCGGGACCAAGGCTTTCGCGTTGGCGGGCAAGGTCGCGCGTGGCGGGCTGGTCGAGGTGCCGATGGGTCTGCCGCTGCGGCAGGTGGTGGAGCAGATCGGAGGCGGGGTCGGCGAGGGCCACCGGTTCAAGGCGGTTCAGGTCGGCGGACCCTCGGGAGGGTGCATCCCGGCGGACTTGTCGGATATGCCGGTGGATTACGAGACCCTGACGCGGGCCGGGGGCATGATGGGGTCGGGTGGAATGGTGGTGCTCGACGAGACCGACTGTATGGTGGATATCGCGCGGTATTTTCTCTCCTTCACCCAGCGGGAGTCCTGCGGCACCTGTACCGGATGCCGCATCGGCACGCGGCGCATGCTGGAGATTCTGGAACGGCTCTGCAACGGAGAGGGGCGGCCGGAGGACCCGGCGGCCTTGGAGCGTCTGGCTGAAAGCGTGCGGGCGGGGAGTCTGTGCGGATTGGGCCGCACCGCGCCGAATCCGGTGTTGTCGACGTTGCGGCATTTTCGTGCGGAAGTGGAGGCGCATGTGCGCGGCGTCTGTCCGGCGCGCGCCTGCCGCGCGCTGATCGCCTATACGGTGTCCGACCGGTGCATCGGCTGCACGCTCTGCGCGCAGAACTGTCCGGCCGAGGCGATCGCCTTCACCCCGCTGGAGCGTGCGGTGATTTTGCAGGACCGCTGTACGAAGTGTGGTTCGTGCCGTCAGGTCTGTCCGGAAAAAGCCATTGAAATCGAGGATGCGAAACGGGATAATGAAATCCGCTGAAGAGGAGTTGAGCATGCGCCGCACAAAAAAGACGGTTCCGGGAGTAACCCGGTTGGGAAGCCAAGGCACGGTTTACGCCGACCAATATGACCCCTCGGTATTAGAGGCTTTCGCCAACCAGCACCGGGACCGGGATTACTGGGTGACCTTCACGTGTCCCGAGTTCACCTCGCTCTGTCCGGTGACGGGCCAGCCGGATTTCGGCACGATCATCATCCGGTATGTGCCGGATCAGCGGATGGTGGAGAGCAAGTCTCTCAAACTCTATCTTTTCAGTTTCCGGAACCACGGGGATTTTCATGAGGACTGCGTCAATGTCATCCTGAATGACCTCAAGGCCCTGATGGACCCCAAGTACATCGAGGTGTGGGGACGGTTCGCCCCGCGCGGCGGGATCGCGATTGAACCGTACGTCAACTTCGGACGGCCCGATTCCGCGTTCGCCGCGCTGGCGGAAACCCGTTTCGCGACTCATCCCGCAGCGCGGTGAGTTTCGGACAGCGCGTGTGCAACTCCGGAAAAGCGGATTGTTCAAGAAAGAGGATTCCATGACACGTCAAATTGGATTCACGGATACGGTCGTTCGCGGTGTGCGCGTGTTGCTGTTGGCAGCTCTGTGGTGCGCCGGAGTGGGTGCGCGGGCCGCAGAACCGACGACCGCGCCGTTCGCGGGGAAAATCCGCCTCCTGCTTCCGCCCCGCCTGTACGCGGTTCCCGGCATCGAAATGAACGTTTACTTCGACAACGTCTGCCTGATGCCCAATCCAGAGAGCGTCGTGTTCGATGTGACCTGTACGAAGGGACGGCAGCAGGTTGAGCGCTGGACGTTCGTTCCCGAGGAGGAGGATGCGGGTGAGTATCCGTTCGTCCTCGAAGTCCGGGATGCGGCGAACACCATTATCGCGCGCGCGGAATCGCGGTTGCGGGTCACGCCCCGCGCGGCCGGCGCGGGAGCGCCGGTCACGGTGTTGACGGTTGGCGACAGCCTGACGCATGCCACCGTCTATCCTGCGCATCTGCTGGAGTTGTGTAAGGCCGAAGGCAACCCGCACGTCACGCTGGTCGGGCATACGCCCTATACCAACCGCCCCGCGATCCGCATCGAAGGCTATGGCGGGTGGACCGCGAAACAGTTCACGACCGGTTACAAAGAGGGCAAGAGAGATACGGGTTCGCAAGACTGGCGCGTGTGGAATGCGAGCAGCAGTCCGTTTCTGTACGCGGATGCGCAGGGTGTTCCCGCATTGGATTTTGCCCGTTACTGCCGGGAATTCAACGGGGGCCGTGCGCCGGATTTCGTCACTTTCCTGCTGGGGTGTAATGACCTCTTCGGCGCGGATGACGGCAGTATCGACGCGATCCTCGACGCCATGTTCAAGCACTACGATGCGTTGATCGAGATGGTGCGCGGGGTCAGCCGGGAGACCCGTATCGGGGTGCTGCTGGTGACGCCGCCCGCAGGTACGCAGGATGCGTTCGGTGCCAACTACCGTTGCGGCCTGACCCGTTGGCAGTTCAAGCGCAACCAGCACCGGACGGTGGAGCGGATGATGGAACGGTACGGCGGGCGCGAGGGGGAGAACCTCTTTCTGGTCCCCGTCCATGTCAATCTCGACTGCGTGCACAACTATCCCACGCTGCAAGGCCCGTGGAATGCCAGAACCCGGGAGGCGGGCAGCCGACTGAACAATGGGGTCCATCCGTCGCGGGAGGGATATCTGCAGATCGGGGATTCCCTGTTCTGCTGGATCAAGGCGCAACTCGTCGCTGACAATTTTTGACATGATTAACGTGATTGACAAGATTGTTGTGCCGTGCACGGCGTGGCGCCACCGCTTTCCCTCCGCGCTGTGCGCGGATACACACTTTTTTTCAGGCTTGCAGTCACGACGCCGTCCCGTAAAAACCTCTGCGTCTCCGCGTCTCTGCGTTAAAAAATTTTCAACGCTCAACTCTCTGCGGGCGGGGACGCCCGCGCTCCCGACTGCGTACGCACAAAACACGCACTCGACTCGCATGACCTCTGTCTCTAACCGACTACGAAGGGCGATGTGTTCCGGGCGTGGTTTCTCGGATGACGATTTCCATGAGGGTTATGATGAGGAAAAATAAGGCAGTGGTGATTTTTTCGGGCGGGCAGGACAGCACGACCTGTCTGGCACAGGCGATCCGCGACTACGGGGAGGGCAACGTTTCCTGCATCACCTTCCAGTACGGGCAGAAACACAGCCGCGAGGTGGAGGTCGCCAAGGAAATCGCGCGGATCTTTCGCATCTCCGACCACCCGATCCTCGCTCTGGACTGGTACCGGCAAGTCACCACCAACGCGTTGCTGGACTCCGATATGGCGATTGCGGCAGGGCAGGGAGGCGCGTGCCCGAACACGGTGGTCGACGGCCGCAACATGCTCTTCCTGCTGGTCGCGGCGATTTACGCCAAGAGCCGCAACATCCGGGACCTTATCATCGGCGTGGGCGAAACGGACTACAGCGGATATCCTGACTGCCGGGATGTGTTCGTGAAATCGTGCAATGAGACGCTGAATCTGGCGATGGCGTATCCGTTCCGGGTGATCACGCCGCTGATGCATATGACGAAAGCCGAGACGTGGGCACTGGCAGACAAGCTGGGGATTCTGGAGTTGGTGGCGGAAAAGACGCTGACCTGTTACAACGGGGTGGTGGGACGCGGATGCGGCACATGCCCGGGGTGTCTCTTGCGGCAGCGCGGGTATGAGGCCTACCTGGCGCGTCGGGCGCATGGGTGAGGATTAACAGGATTTATGATGGAAGTGATCGGCAAGGAGTTAGGGGGTAATCATAATCATGCTGACCGTGTCGAAGCAGTGCCAGTTTGATGCGGCGCACGTGCTGCCTCATCATGCGGGACAGTGCAAAAATCTGCACGGCCACACTTACCGCGTGATCGTGGAAGTCGCCGAAGACGCGGACAGCGAAGACATGGTGATCGATTTCAAGGATCTCAAGCAGGTGATTCGTGATGTGATTGTGGATCGCTTTGATCATGCCTTCCTTTACGACGAGACCAGTGAAAGCGAGTGCGAGATTGCGGCGGTGATCGCCAAGCACGGCATGCGGAGCGTGGGCTTGCCGTTCCGGTCGACCGCTGAGAATCTCGCCCGTTATTTCTTCCATGAACTGGCAACGCGCGTCAACGTGGTCTCCGTCAAGGTCTACGAGACCCCGGAGTCGTGTGCCGAATACCGCAGGGGATGACCGCGTATGTGCGAGCGCCAGAGCTATCCGGTGGTGGAGATTTTCGAGTCCCTGCAAGGCGAGGGGTACAACACCGGCCTGGAGAGCGTGTTTTTGCGTTTCGGCGGCTGTAACCTGAAGTGCCCGTGGTGCGACACCCGGCACGAAACTTTCGAAACGCTGGACGAGGAGACGGTGGTGGCGCGGGTGACCGCATGTTCCGCGCGCGCGGTGATTCTGACCGGTGGCGAGCCGTTTCTGCAAACGGGGCTGGAGGGGCTCCTGACGCGCTTCCGGGATGCCGGGTTCTGGATCGGTGCCGAGACCAACGGGGTGTTGGCGCCGTCGGCGGAGGTGCTGCGCCGCATGGATTATCTGACGGTGTCGCCGAAAGCCCTGTACGCGCCGCTTTACGATGACGCGCGTATGGTGCGCCGTGCGGACGAGGTCCGCATCGTGGTGGACGGCGAGGTACGGGATTTCTGCATGGCGATGCGCAACCGGATCGAGGCTCCGCGTTACTACCTTTCGCCGTGCGAGCGCGACGGCACGTTCAACATCGGGGAGACGGTGAGGCTGTTGGGCGAACTCAACCGCGGTCGGCGTAGCGGGAAATGGCGTCTGTCGCTCCAAACGCACAAGCTGGCGGGGTTCCGCTAAACAAAAGGCCGGTCGTCAGACCAGCCTTCCGGTGTTTATGGTAGGGGTGCACGGACTCGAACCGTGGACCCAGTGATTAAGAGTCACTTGCTCTACCAACTGAGCTACACCCCCATAAAGAAATGGAGCGAGTGATGGGTCTCGAACCCACAACCTCGACCTTGGCAAGGTCGCGCTCTACCAATTGAGCTACACCCGCTGCAAAAGAACGGACGTACTTTATCAGAAGCGTGCGGGGCATGCAACCGCAAAACCAGTGATTTTTGCAGTTTTTTTGACGGGACGGCAGCGCGGTTTGGCGCACGGAGATCAGAGAAACGGAAATTCGCGTCCGCAGGCAGCCCGGACGCGGCTTATTTCGGACGCGCGAGGCGGTTGCGGAGACCGTCCACGGTGAACGCGGCGAGATCTTCGAGAATCCAGTCCGCTTCGGAAAGCTCTTGCGGGTGCGATCCGGGGCGAGCGAGGGCCACGCAGAGCATGCCGGCCCGTTTGGCTGCCAGCACGCCGACGCGCGAATCCTCGAAAACCAGACAGTGTTCCGGCGGGACGCCAAGACGCCGCGCGCCGAGCAGGAAGCCGGCGGGCGACGGTTTTCCGGGTTCGTAATCTTCGGCACCCAGAACAAACCGCACATCGCGCTCGATCTCCATCAGGCGCACGGCCTCTTCCAAGTCGTGGCGCGGGGAACCCGAGACGAGGATCACCGGATAGTCGCGAGCCAGTTGTTTCAGGAGCGTGACGGAGGAACGGATGACGACTCCCTCGCCCTGACCGCGCAAGCGTTCGTAATACACGCGCAGATGCTCCGCCAGCCGATGCCGCGGAATCTCCGACAGCACCGGGAAACGGGTGACCAACGCCTGGTAAATGTCAATCCACGAGTGGCCGTAGACAATACGGAGGACGGTTTCGGTGTCGCAAGGGCATTGCCGGTCCACGAGCAGATCCCGCATGGCCTCGGCCCAGAGACGTTCGGAATCGACCAGTGTGCCGTCGAGATCAAAGAGGACAGCTTGAAGGGTCATGCGACGGTTTGGCTGCAACACTTTTTATACTTCTTGCCGCTCCCGCAGGGGCAGGGATCGTTGCGCCCGATCTTGGGATGGTCACGGCGCACGGGGTCGGGACCGAAAATCTTGCCGTCGAGAAAACGCCATTCGCCCCCGACCCGGCCGAATTCCGCCCGCTCGTGATGGTTGAAATCCGTCTCCTTCACGGAGTAATGGGCGATGAACTCCACCACGCCGGTGTCGTCGTTCTCCCCGCCACCTTCCAGCGACACGATCTCCATGCCGGTCCACTTGGCGTTTTTGGCCCAGTTGCGACTGCTTTCAGCATCAAATTCTTTGCGCACCTTGGCCCCTGAGGTCTGGTAGAGATAGTCGATATCCCCCATGGCGTAGGCACAGTAACGGGAACGCATGAGAGCCTGGGCGGTCAGCGGTTTTTGACGCTCGAGCAGGAACGGTTCACAGCAGGACTCGAACTCGATGCCACTGCCGCAGGGACACAAATCGCTCATCGGAAAGCCTCCTGAAGACCGGGGACAACTCGGTTGGCCATGTCCGGTCACAACGGAGGTGTACTGTATCGTATGCGCCTCTTCCCCGCAATCCCGAAAACACCGAATCGATACGCTGTTGTCGTGGGAATTTCAAAAGCGGACGGTTGGATAGAGCAAAAGCGGAAACCGCGTGTAGCGAGCAAAAGCGGAAGGGGA
>Ga0208694_1000673_pt1 | contig 48577 bp, 41 predicted proteins | sample AD_UKC078_MetaG_FD_184442 | JGI IMG/M metagenome (GOLD analysis project Ga0208694, IMG submission 184442) | Active sludge microbial communities of municipal wastewater-treating anaerobic digesters from USA - AD_UKC078_MetaG (SPAdes) (version 2) | ecosystem: Engineered > Bioreactor > Anaerobic >...
CACATCAAGGTTTATCTTTTCGGGGTCTTCTGTTTTGACAAGTTTAAGATCAACTTCCTTAAAGTACTGGGTGTTTGTGAGTCTCTCTTTACTTCTCTTTAATCCCGTACTAGAGTACCGGTCACCCTCTGCCAGTCTCAACTCCCGCCGAACCACCTTGTCCCGCGTCCTTGTGTTGCCAAATATATTTATCCTGTTGATGTAAATTTCTTTTCCTTTTGCTACATTGAACGTAAGGTCTATCTTTTGAGTGGAGTCATCAACCAGAGTAACAGGGGAGATATCAGTGAAAGCATACCCGCGGTCCTGGTAGAGGTCTGTAAGCATGATCACATCCTCACGATACTGTGAAGATCTGAAAATGTTGCCTGGTTTGCTCTTGAGGTCTTTATTCAGAACGTCAACAGGAAATATAAGATCACCAGCAAAATCAATTTTTCCAATCCTATAGATAGCACCTTCTTCAATTGGGATAACAACACTGATGGTCCTGCCATCCTTTGAAATTGAAATGTCGGGCACTCCTATCTTGGCCTTTATATATCCATTGTCAGAATAAAATGATTCAAGTCTCTTCCTGTCATCGTCAAGGGCATCCTCTTCAAGTATGCCCGACCCGGTAAACCAAGAAAAAAATCCTTTTTCACGGACCATCATTGTACTTTTGAGCTTACTATCACTGAAACTTTTGTTACCGGTGAAGGATATTTTTCTTACAAAGGCTTTTTTTGGTTCTTCTATGAGGAATTTGACCCCCACGTCATAGCCTTCCTCAGGAATAATCTCATAGGTCGCTTTAGCGTTGTAGAATCCTTTACTCGCATAAAGCTTTTTTATTTCATCCATACTCTCTTTTATTTTCTCAATGTTCATCACTGTGTTTGTTCTTACTTTTAATTTCTCACGGATATCATCTGTTTTTATTTCTTTATTTCCTTCTATATAGATCATTTTGATAGGGGGTCTTTCAATGACGACAAATGTTACAATTTTACCCTTATCAGAATCCTTAACATCGATTTGAACATCGCTAAAAAAACCGGTCTTATAAATATTTTTCATATCTTCTCGAAGCTTATCGAGATTGTACGTATCGTTGTCTTTTGTTTTAACGCTATTCAGTATAGCTCCCCGATCAATTGATTCATTTCCAGTAACATCGATTTTAGCAATTTTGTCCACTTGCTGTGCCCAGACAGATGTAAAACCAATAATGATGCAAATGAATAGTAAGATTCCCGTGACTTTCATGTGGTCAGCAATAATTAACAAAAATCATGATTATTGTAAAGGATAAAAATAAATACTGCTAAAATACCCGCTTTTTTAATGTATCTTCTCCTCTAAGTTCTGAGCGCGTCAGCGACGAGTTTTTCCATGTTCAACGTTGTCAGTCGAGTAAGGCATGGAAACAATCAGCGATGCCTTATGACCCCAATTCGTTTGCATAAATGGGAAATGGGACAATTATTACAGCGCGGAGAAACAGGGTTGCAAATTTTTTTTCCAAAGGTAACTAACAGAGTATTATAGATTATCCAGTATTTTTTCGGCAGGACTTTCCTAAGCTCTTCTTCGGTATCATGAGGGGTTTTTGTAGAAATCATTCCGAGGCGATTTGAAATTCTATGGACATGGGTGTCCACGCAGATGCCAGGTTTACCAAAAGCTTCCGTAATAACAAGATTTGCTGTTTTTCTACCCACACCCTTTATTGTGAGCAATTCATCGAGGGTGTCCGGTACCTTTCCTCCATATTTTTCAAGGATAATACGTGAAACATTCTTTAATGTTTTTGCTTTGTTTCTATAAAAGCCAACAGGATAGATGATCTTTTCTAATTCTGTATGAGAAAGGCTGAGAATGTCCCCCGGTGTTTTGGCTCTTTCAGTAAGATGAATCATTGCTCTGTCTGTTGTTTCGTCCTTGGTGCGAAGACTCAAAAGGGTACCAATAAGAATAAGAAATGGGCTTCCTCCGTCACTTCTGGAGATTTTTGTGACCACTGGAACCTCGTCTTTGAGATAAGTTTTGAGTGTGTTAATCATCTCATGAAAGGGAAATTTCCTCATACATGTAAACCTTTTATACAGATTAAAAAGTTAAGGGTGATATGTGAAAAATCAAGAGCAGAAGGAAACCCGGGAGCACAAGTTATAAGCATGAAACCTCTGATTTTGCATCTTCTTCCATAGGTGTGAACTCTTTCAGGTTTCTCCATTTTGACTCAAACCTTTTTTACTTTTTACATCTTTTCTGCCTGGACTGTTTTTTCAGCTTTCATATCAGCATGTTCCATAATTTCTCGGATTAGCTCTGTCATCCCTGCTGTGTGTGTCCCCTCCCAATACACTTTTCTACATCGAGGACACTCTTTGAATTGTTCATACTGGTGATAAACAAATTCCGGTACCTTCTGTTCAATATGTTTTTTCTGCACACCCATAAGGTCAATATTGCATTCAATACAACGGTTCATAACTTTGGCAGAATCAATAAACGGATGGATAAGTTCTCTGATTTCGTGCAATTGCTCTCTTGCCTTATCAGACAGGATAACAATTGTCCGTTCATAACCACCTTTTTTGATCGTGCGTGTCAAAAAATACGGAGCATCAGTCTTTCCTTTGTAATGTTCAAGAATTTTCGAATCTTTCGTGTACTCAGCATCAAAACCAAGGATTCTTAAATACTTGGCGAGTTTTCCGAGCATGGCATCGCAAATGAATTTCATCTGTTGGCCAATGATTTTGCGATTTTTGAGGTAGTTCTGAGAATTTCTTCCTCTCCGGGTACCGTGCGATTTTCCATAATGACCTTACCCATACATATTACCGTATCAACAATTGAGCCCTTCGATGCATAAACCAGATTGGAATAAAGGTCAAAGTCTGGTGTCATCTCTGGACAGTTAAGATTGACGAGAATGATATCAGGGCTCGCTCCAACTTTTATTTCCCACTCACCCATGCCAAAAATAGCGGCTGCAGTTTTAGTAGCATGGTTAAAAGCTTCCTTTGCCGGCATCATGGTTGGATTATGGGTGGAAAACTTGGCAAGTAGGGCAGCAAACTTCACGGTTTCAATCAGGTCAAGATCATTATTGGACGCACATCCGTCAGTCCCAAAACAGAATGGTATCCCGTATTCTTTCGCGAGAGCGTAGGGAAAAATTCGTCCTACTGCCAGTTTGAGGTTTGAAACAGGCACATGGACCAACTTTGCCCCGTTTCTTTTGAGAATGCTGCAGTCATTTTTATCAAGAAAGCAGCCATGACAACCAATGAAACGGTCAGATAGAATCCCTATTGAATGGAGAAATTCGGTAGGTGATAAGCCATATTTTTCTTTTACAAAATGAATTTCATCCTCTGTTTCTGAAAGGTGCATATGGATGAGGATGTTTTCCGCATGGGAGAAGTCACGTATCCATTCAAGGCTTTCCCTGGACACTGTGTAGAGCGCATGTGGGCCAAAGGTAAATGTAACCGCTGGTTGGAATTGTTTCGACACTTCAAAGAGTCTTACATTAAGATCAATCTCTTCAGCACTTTTGTTTTGGTCAAACATGTCAATGAAGACCGCACTGAGAAACCCCCTGATTCCCATCTCTTTGACAGCCATTGCCGTTGCTTTCCATTGCCAGTACATGTCATTGAATACGGTTATTCCGTTTTTTATCATTTCGAGGCATGCGAGCTTTGTACCCCAATAGACATCTTCTTCGGTCAGTTTTTTTTCAAGGGGCCATATCTTTTCCTCAAGCCAGCTTTTCAGAGGCATGTCATCGGCGTAGCCTCTGAAAAGAGCCATTGCAGCATGAGTGTGCCCGTTGATAAAAGAGGGGAGGGCAGCTTTGTTTTGTCCATATATAACACGGTCTGCTATTTTTATGCACTCATCCGAGATTTCGCAAACCACTCCGTCTTCCAGGAAAATATCTTGAATTTTTCCATTCACCATCACGCTTTTAATCAGAATAGTCATTATAATCTCCCCTGGTGAATCGAGTCGATCAACCTTTCAATGTTCTGCAGATTATTCCGTACATTCTTCTGAATTTCACCCATGGTGAGTGGTATTTTTGTGATTCCGTTGCAGTAATTGTCTACTGAACATATGCTCGCATATGGAATGCCGCACTCAAGACACAAAGTAACCTCTGATGCCATAGTCATTCCCACAATGTCGCCAAATCTTTTAAGCATACCGATTTCTGCTTTCGTCTCAAGCCGGGGTCCCTGGGTCTGGATATAAATCCCACCTTTTTTTACAGGTATTTTTAATGGCTCACATTGCCTGTAAAGGCGATCGGCTGACTCAGTGTCCATGCGGGGAACTGTAAACTGCATTTTATCATTGAAAAAGGTTGGAATGTACCAGATAGAAATAAAATCATCAGGGATTAAGAATGTTCCTGGTTTGATGGCATGTTTCAGGCTTCCCACTGAGTTAATAGCGATAATTTCTTCAACGCCGATGTGTTTCATGGCCCAAATGTTTGCGTGATGATTGATCCGGTGAGGCGGAAGATAAGGGCTGCCATGTCTTTGAAGAAAGACAGAGCTTTGTCGTTTTTTTAGAATGACAGTTCCATAGGGTGTCTCAATACTATTTTGATGCCAGCCCTTGAAGATAGTTGAGTTAGTGAGAGAAGTTCCGCCGATGAAACCGATCAAAATAAAATCCGTGACGCGTAATGGGTGATGAGTATTGAATGTGATACAATCATAGACTATTCTTCAATATGGATATTGAATGACATCAAGGTTTCCTAACAATCTATTTACTATTCGTGCCTTTCAAGAGTCAAGATTTTTGTATTAAGCTCAGGAACTCTTCCTCGCTAATTATCTTTAGATCGAGACTGCGGGCCTTGTCAACCTTGGACCCGGCTTCTTCACCGAGTACTACATAATCAATTTTTTTACTCACTGAGGATACAGTTTTTCCACCGAGGCTTTCAACCTTTTTTCGTGCTTCTTCGCGACCCATATTTTTGAGGGCTCCAGTAAAAACAAATGTCAGACCAAGGAGGGGTTTTCTGCCCTCTTTTTTATATTCAATGACAACCCCAGCATCGAGCATCCTTGAAATTGTCTTTCTGTTTTTGTCGTCTTGGAAGAATGATGTAATGCTATTTGCGACCTCGGGGCCAATCTCTGGAATAGCCATCAGTGTATCTTCATCAAGAGTATACAAATCCTCAATACTATTAAATTTGTCAGCAAGAAGCCCAGAAATGTGCTCCCCCACATTGCGTATGCCGAGGGCATAGATAAATCTCTGAAAAGAAGGTTTTTTTGATGTACTGATCGCATCAAGCAAATTTTGAGCGGATTTGTCAGCCATTCGTTCAAGCTGCAACAAATCATCTTTCTTGAGATAGTAGAGGTCAGAAACGTCGTTTATCGCTTTTTTGTCCACGAGCTGTTCAACAAGTTTTTCTCCAAGGCCATCAATGTCCATTGCCCGTTTTGATGCAAAATGCTCGATGCTTCCCTTGATTTGGGCAGGGCAGTTAATATTCACACATCTACGGATTGCTTCTCCCGGCTGCCTTACCACCTTCTCTCCGCAAACAGGGCATTCTTCAGGCATTGTGAATGGCCTTTCTTGGCCTGTTCTTTTTTCTTTTATGACTTTGACTACTTCAGGAATAACATCGCCAGCTCGTGAGACTATTACTGTATCTCCAATCAGGATATCCTTTCTTACAATTTCATCTTCATTGTGCAGGGTAGCTCTTTTTACTTCAACCCCGCTTACCATCACCGGTTTCAGCACTGCCACAGGTGTGAGGGCACCTGTTCGTCCCACGCCTACAATGATATCTTCTATGATCGTGGTTTCTTCATGAGCTTGAAATTTAAAAGCGATTGCCCACCTGGGAGAACGGGAGACGTTACCGAGAAGAACCTGATAGTCAAAGCGATTTACTTTAATAACGGTTCCATCGATCTCGTAAGGGATTCTGTCTCGCATGTTCTGAATATAATTGTAATGTGATATTAATTCATCAAGGTTGCGGCAGAGTTTTGTCAGAGGGTTAACCCTGAAACCCCATTTTTTAAGGTAATCCAGGAAGTGGTAATGTGTTGTCAGAGTGACCCCGAGAATCTCGCCTGGTGCATAGCAGAAGATATTCAGTTTTCTTCCGGCAGTTATTCTAGGGTCGAGCTGGCGGACTGAGCCGGCGCCAGCATTCCTCGGATTGGCAAAAAGCGGATCCCCTTGAAGCTCACGCTCCTTATTCAGTTCCTTAAATTCATTTTTTCCCATATATACTTCACCACGCACTTCTAGCCTGTCAGGAATCGGGATGTCATGGTCACGCAAAAGCCTCATAGGAATGGACTTAATAGTCCGAAGGTTCTGGGTAATATCCTCACCTGTGAAGCCATCGCCTCGGGTGGAACCCGTAGTAAATTCACCGTTAAGGTAAACAAGTTCGACTGCCAAGCCGTCAATCTTGACCTCCATAACGTAATCAACATCATTGATTCTAAGAAGTTTTTTAATGCGCCTGTCGAACTCTGCTACCTCATCAAGCTCCATAGCATTCTGAAGGCTTAACATGGGAATTGTGTGGGTGACGGTTTCAAATTCTGCCAATGGCTTTGCGCCAACTCTTTGCGTGGGAGAATTGGGACTTAAAAATTCTGGGTGGTCCTCTTCGAGGGCAACAAGTTCTGTCATTAACCTGTCATACTCAGTGTCTGAAACTACCGGATCATCAAGGACATAGTATCGGTAATTATGATATTCCAATTGACCCTTTAGTTTTTCTATTCGCTCTTTAATTTCTTTTTTTTCCAAGTTTTATCCTTTAAAAAGATTGTCCAGACCAATTTTATCAGAAATTCAAAGAAAGAGAAAGTTAACAGAAATCCAGTGCTACGTTTATCTTAATGTCGAAATCGAGATAAAGAGAACATCCCTGTCTTTGGCTAATGCACAAGGATTGTGAGAATTTCCAGGTGCCCTGTGTGGGGGAGGAAGTCAAAGGGAATAATTCGATGAATTGAGTATCCATAGCCACACAATTCTCGCAGATCACGGGCTAGGGTTGGTGGGCTGCATGATATATAGGCAATTTTTGGAATGGCGACGTGTTTTACAACATGGAGCGCTTGTCCGCTCAGACCGGTCCTTGGAGGATCAATGATCAGTATGTCAGCTTTCGGCAGTTTGCATTGCTTCAGTATATCCTCAACCCGTGATTGGTAAAATTTACAGTTCTCAATCTGATTGGCCTTGCAGTTTTTATTTGCAGTTGAGATATTTGCCTGCTCAGAATCGACCCCAATTACCTGCAGGGCCTTATCAGAGAGAAAAATTTCTATAGAACCGGTACCCGAATAAAGGCCGAGGATAACTTCACTACCTTTCAGGTTGAGTTGATTGGTTATCTCACCGTACAAGAGAGCAGCGCTTTTTGAATTTGGTTGGAAAAACGATTGAGGGTAGATATTCAAATTAAGATGGGAAACGTGTTCAACTATTGAACGAGCCCCGAATAGCCTATTGATCCTGTCAAAATGAATAATATCATCGGTTCTCCTGCTGGTTGCATGGTAAAAACTGACCACTCCAGGCACCCGCTGACCTATTTCATGGATAACATTTTTAATGCCTTGAAGCGCTTCTGTTTTTGTTTCGAGAATGACCATAATTTCCCCTGTTGATTTTGACTCCCTTAAAATAAGGTGTTTTAAAATTCCTTTCCTGGTGAGAGGATTAAAAGCCGTAAATCCTTCAGCATGAGCAAATTGAGTCAAAATGGGAATAACCTTTTCTGCCACAGTACTGAATATCGGACATTTATTGAGGGGTATAACATTGGCAGAGAATGGTTTGAAAGGAGATAGCCTTTCCCGAAGCCCTAATATAACTTCATCGTTTTTATTGCCAAAAGCAAGCTCAAGCTTGTTTCGATAAAAATAAAGATCGGGAGATGGTGTAACTGGTAAAATCTCCAGGCTTTGTGGATCTAATCCACCGACACGGTTCAAATTATCCAACAAGTATTTTTGTTTGATGAGGAGTTGCTTGTCATATCTTAAGTTTTGCATGATGCATCCACCGCATGAACCAAAATGAGGACACTCTGGAGTAACCCTGAATGATGATGGAACATCCACATGAGAAATCTCTCCATAAGCAAACCTTTTACTTTCACGGTTTAATCTTACGGTAACTTTGTCATCAATCACTGCTCCTGGAACGAAAATAACACGGCCATCCTTTTTTGCAACGCCGTAGTTGTTGGGCAAAGCAATGTCGATGATTTCAACTGAGAACTCTGATGGTGTCATGAAATGTTCCTGATTCTGTTGTGCATGTGTGCTGTCAGCCTGGGAGAGAGAACATGGAAAAAATCAGACCTCTGTTTGAGAATGCTTTTTCTCTGCTGGGAATGACACAGAGAATGTTGTGCCTCCAGAGGCATAACATTCTTCAGGGCTGGTTATATGGGTGCATTGGGTTACGTCCCCAGGGCACACATCCTGGTCTGTTGGGATGTAGATGCATCGCTTGCTTTTCATGGTAATGTCAAAACCGAGGCGCTGTCCATAGACTTTCATCCGCAGAAGCTCGAGACCCTTCCCTCCAGCGCCAAAATCATAAGGTTTTCGTGAACTGTACAGGTCAGTTTCGTGTGCATGAAAAAGTCCGTCGAACAGATATTGCTGGTTCTCTTCCCGTATGCCAATGCCATAGTCTTTTACATGTAACCATATTCGGTCGCCCTTCTGTTCAACGGAGATATCAATTTTTCCTCCATCAGGGGTATTTTCAATGGCATTCTTGATGAGTCCTTCTGCAACCTCCCGCAAAATAACAGGGTCCATCGAAATGTAGAGATCATTTTCACCCTCGAGGGTGTAATCAATTTTTCTTGCTTGTGCAGAATGTTTTGCTTTCTCAAGGGTTTGCATAATAAAAGGGTAAAGATCGATCGACTGTGCCGAAAGAATCCCGCCGGCCCTGTACTGACTTACCCATTCCTTTAATGCATTGAGATGCTCCTGCATATCCTCTGGAAGGTCAGAAAGATCTACGATTCTTTCCCATAAACGCTCAAGGTCGTCAAGAAGGACATTTGCTTCAACTTCCTGGGTTACCCTGAATATCTCATCAGTTTCTTTGGAGATGCCGAAGAGCCGTTCCAGGTTTCGTTCAAGAACCGCAATGATTCCTTCCAAACTTCCGTCCCCAGATAAGGACTGAATCTTACGCTTGAGGATGCGGATATTTCCCTGAATTACAGCAAGGGGAGTTTTGAGTTCATGAGATATGTGGTTTACTGCTTTCGTCTTGGCTCTATTGAGGTTTTCAAGCTCTTTGTGTGATTGCAGTAACGCGTTCTGAGCCTGAATGCGCTCAGTAATATCATCAAGACTAACGAGGTATTCCCCTGTTGCTAATCGTACAGGGATAAAGTTGACTGTTTTTTTTGTTCCATCTTTACAGGTAACCGTAAAAATCTTTGCTATCCTCTGTCCGGGTGTAGTGTTTTTCACATTCCTTACCCATCCCGACATTGCAGCTACCCGTTCTTTAATGTCAGGGAATGCTTTTTTATACCAAATTCTGCCACTGGGAGCATCATTCAGGTCATACCCGAAGAGCTCGGTAAATTTGGGGTTCAAATAAGTAAAGTTGCCTTGTTCATCAATAACCATGATCCCGAAAGGCGCACTATCTGAGAGCGCCTGGAATCTGTTGCGTTCATTGCGCAGGGCTTCCTCTGCTTTCTTACGTTCGGTAATATCTCTGAGGTAGGTCAGGTAGACGAGATTCTCTCGGTAGCTGATTGTGGCCGCAGAAACATCAACATAAATAACCCTGCCGTCTCTGGTAATGCCTTTGAATTCATATCGTGAAGGGACGGGCTGTCCAGTCTGTCTTCGACGGTTTATCTCAACAACCTTTTCTCGATCGTCGGGATGAACAATTACAAAAACCTTTTTGCCCACAAGGTCGTCGAGCGAGTCATAGCCAAACATTTCTAAAAACCGCCGATTTACAAACTCATGAATGTCGCCTCGTACAATGGCAACACCATCATTAGAGTGCTCTATAGCTATCCGGTACCGTTCCTCGCTTTCTTTGAGTTGTTCCTCTGCAAGCTTTCTGTTTGTAACATCGAGCATCGTTCCTTCATAATACTGTACCTTGCCCTGTTCGTCCTTTACTGTACGGACATTGATAACTATCCAATGGCGGCTGTGATCCTTCCGATACATCTGCGTCTCAACGCCTTGAGCTTCTCCCTGGATATGTAGCAGTTTCGATAGATTGGTAAAGTCAGTTGGGTTTACATAGAGCTGGTGTGGAATATCTGTAACCGTCTTTATGAGTTCCTCGGGAGAGTCATACCCGTGGATGCTGGCCAATGCCGGGTTTGCACTGATGAAGCGGCCCTCGAGGTCAGTCTGAAAAATCCCCTCCATAGCGTTCTCGTAGATGGTTCTGTATTTCTCTTCCGCCTGGTGAACAGCCGATTCGAGACGTTTTCTTATTGTAATGTCTCTCACGTAGACTGCAATGCGCCGTACATTCCCTTCCTGATCAAAGACTGGATAGAGGCTGTTCTCGAAGACACTTTGGCCAAGGGTGCCCTCAAAACGAACAGTTTTCTTTGTATCTACGACAGCCTTCACTTTTTCTTTAGCATTTTCAACCCTATCTTCAGGCACAAGGTCAAAGATTGATTTCCCTACTATATTCCCCTCTAATATCTTATAAAAGTGCTTGCTGTTTTCGTTTGCAATGACAATCGTACCGTCCAACTCCTGGAGAAAAGCAATCTCTTCTGTGGAGTTGAATAGTTGAAGAAAGGCTTCTTCAGTTTTTTTTGAGGTGTTTTCACATATTGCACGTTCTGCCTCATATTGTTCCAGTTCGTTTACCCGCTTGCGCAATGTATCGAGCTCAGTAATAAGTTGATTTATGTTTTCAGTACTCTTCATATGAAATTTGTAAATTTAACATACCATTATAAAACATTTTTTTAACTACGCTAAGATTTTTGTAAGAAATATCGTGACAAATCTTCTTTTCCAAGTTTTTTTAATGCCTCATGGATATATTTTTTACTTGATGGATTCTTGTATTGAATGAGTGCCCGGTGTATTTTACGTTCGTGGAGCGTTTTAGTTACATGTACATCCTCACCGGTAAAAGGATGTTTTTCTGTGTAGAACATACATCCTGAAACCGTCATTGGGAGTGGAATGAAATCTTGAACCTGCTCTGGGTGCACCCGTCTCTTGGCCAGGTATATGGCAAGCTCCAGTGTATCTTGCAGCGTACACCCCGGATGTGCGCTGATAAAATAGTTCACAAGGTACTGGTTTTTACCAGTTTTTTTCTTCATTTCCCGGAATTTCCTCACAAATGCCTCGTAAATATTGAAATCAGGTTTATTCATCAATCTGAGTACGTGAGGGATGTTGTGTTCCGGTGCAACCTTCAGCCGACCACTTACGTGATGCCTGCACAGATGCTCAAGGTATCTTGATGCCTTATTGTTAGCCAACAAATCATGCCGAAAACCACTTTCCAGAAAAACATGCCTTACCTTCGGGATTTTGAGAATCTCTTTATAGAGTTGTACACCTTCCTCATAACCCAGATGAAGGTTACGACATTTCTCTGGAATAAGGCAATGTCTGTTTTTGCAGGCCCCCCATTTGTGCCATAAAGTGCAATCTGCCATGAAGAGGTTTACAGTGGGACCGCCTACATCTGATATGGTCCCCTTGAAGTCATGCCTTTGACAAAGTGAGCGTGCCTCATTGAGAATCGATGATCCGCTGCGTGATTGAACAATTCTCCCCTGGTGCATGAATAGAGAGCAGAAATAGCATTCACCGCAGCAACCCCGGTGAGATACTATGGAGAATTTTGTGGTCTCGAAGCCTGGAATAATACCTTTTTTTTGATATGAGGGGTGAGGATTTTTTTCGAAGGGTAGCTCATAAATAGCGTCTAATTCTTGGGTTTCCAGTGGCCTGGCCGGTGGAAATTGAATAACAAACCTGTTACCATGGGCTTGAGCCACAATTCTTCCATTGACTGGATCCTGATTATAGTAGATTGCTTTATAGGCTTCATTAAATCTATCTGTCCAACTTTTGACGACTTCATAAGGATGAATGATTTCCATATTGACAAACGGGTTTAAATGCTTTCGAACGATTGCCGTGCCTGGGATACCGGTAAGATCAATGCCCTTATCTACCCTATGGGCAATCTCCTTGACCTGATTCTCGCCCATACCATAAACGAGAATATCTGCTCTGGCATCAAGGAGAATTGACCGTCTCACTGTATTGTCCCACCAGTCGTAATGTGCCAGCCTCCTGAGGCTGGCTTCAATGCCACCAATAACAACATGGATATTTTCGAAGGCTTCTCGAACGCGGTTCGCATACACTATTGTTGCCCTGTCAGGTCTTAGACCTGGCCTACCACCCGGTGAATATGCATCTTTTTTACGAAGCCTCTTGTTTGACGTGTAGTTGGCAACCATGGAATCCATATTTCCAGCTGTTATTCCAAAAAATAGTCGAGGCTTCCCAAGGCGTATGAAGTCCTTTTTCGACCGCCAGTCAGGCTGTGCAATAATGCCAACACGATAGCCTGCATTTTCAAGAACCCTTCCTATGAGTGCTGCTCCGTAAGACGGATGATCCACATAGGCATCACCGGTGATAATGATAACATCAAGACTGTCCCACCCTTTCTTTGCCACCTCTTCTTTTGTTGTTGGTAGAAATCCTGACATGATGTCGTTATTCTAACAAATATAAATGGGAAAGGCGAGGTGAGAGGTGGGCGGGAAGACGAAGTATGAAGCGAGAAATGAAAAGTCAAAGGCGATAAGTGAGTGCGAAAATAATTTGGCTTATTGCCTATGGCTTGCCGGTATTTATACTATTGCATTGCGAAGCTGTGTATAATAATCTTGTAGTGTCAGATGAATTTTGAAACATGCCTGTTGTTATGCAAAGGAGACCTGTATGAGATCAGATAAAATGAAGAAAGGGATTGAGAAAGCACCCCATAGGAGCCTTTTTTCCGCCATGGGTTACCTGCCAGATGAACTTGAAAGGCCAATTATTGGCGTAGCTAACTCAGCAAATGAGCTGATTCCTGGCCATATTCACCTTCACAGGGTTTCTCAGGCCGTTAAAGATGGCATTAGGCTGGCAGGGGGAACGCCCATGGAATTTTCTACTATTGGCATTTGCGACGGTATTGCCATGAATCATGAAGGTATGAAATATTCACTTGGATCCCGGGAGCTTGTATGCGATTCCGTGGAAGTCATGGCAAAAGCTTACCCTTTTGATGGCCTGGTACTAATTCCAAACTGCGACAAGATTATCCCCGGTATGATGATGGCTGCTTTGAGGCTTAACATCCCATGTATCTTGATAAGCGGGGGACCAATGCTCGCTGGTAGATTTAAAGGAAGACCAGTTGATCTCATTTCAGTTTTTGAAGGAGTGGGGAAGGTTGCCGGTGGACTCATGTCTGAAGAGGAGTTGGGTCTTCTTGAACAATGTGCCTGTCCAGGACAGGGTTCTTGCAGTGGTATGTTTACGGCAAATTCCATGAATTGTCTTTCAGAAGCGCTTGGCATAGGCCTTCCTGGAAATGGCACTATTCCAGCTGTGCACGCAGGACGGATAAGGCTCGCCAAAACTGCAGGGCAGAAGGTTTTGGAGTTGGTAGAGAAAAATCTGAAACCACGGGATATTATGACCCTTGACGCATTCAAGAATGCCATCGCCGTTGATATGGCTTTTGGTGGATCATCCAATACAGCCCTGCATCTGCCTGCAATAGCTCACGAAGGCGGTATCAGTTTGCCACTCAGTCTTTTTGATGAAATATCAGAAAAGGTTCCTCATATTTGTAATATGAGTCCAGCCGGCCCACACCATCTTGAGGATCTGTTTGAGGCTGGTGGGGTATACGGGATCATGAAAGAACTGTCCAAGAAAAATCTGATTAATAAGAAATGCCTGAATGTGACAGGGGAAAAACTTGGTGATCTTCTAAAAACAGCAGCAGTAACAAACCCGGAGGTTATTCATCCTCTTAATGCACCGTATCATGAAAAAGGCGGTCTTGCAGTTCTATCTGGGAGTCTTGCCCCACAGGGTGCAATTGTAAAGCGAATAGGAGTTCAGGAAAAGGCATGGCATTTTGTGGGTAAGGCAAGGGTGTTCAACAGTGAGGAAGAAGCAGGCGCGGCAATTATGGCTGGCAAAATAAAAGAGGGTGATGCTGTCATTATCCGATATGAAGGGCCCAAGGGTGGTCCGGGCATGCGGGAAATGCTTACCCCCACAAGTATACTTGCTGGCCGTGGTCTTGATACGCAATGCGCGCTGATAACTGACGGAAGATTCTCTGGCGGGACAAGGGGATTATGTATCGGGCATGTATCGCCTGAGGCGGCAGAAGGTGGCCCTGTGGCATTCGTAAAGAATGGCGATAGAATCGAGATCGACCTTGTAAATAAGAGGATAGACATTCATGTAAATAAGGCGGAGATGGAAAAGCGAAAGAGAGCATGGAAGAAACCGCAGCCGAAAATCAAGGAAGGTTACATGGCACGATATGCAAAAATGGTAACAAGTGCAGCTACGGGAGCGGTGTTTAAAGATCCAGACAACTGATTCGCCTTAATATGGCGCATGACCCCATGAGCCATCGGACCCTGTAAAAGGGCAACCATATGGAAACCATTTGCGAAGAACAATTAGACGCCTTGTTGCACTGAGGGGTATATGTACAAGGTGTTGATCCATCATGCTACATACGAAACTGTATCTGAAGCCATTAAAAAAGCATTTGAGGTTTTTCCATTTGATCTGTGTGGGAAGAAGGTTCTGATTAAACCGAATGTTCTCAGGGCATCACAGCCGGAAGAGGGTATCACTACCCATCCCATGATATTGCGGGCAGTAGTGGACACCGTGGAAATGATGAAGCCAATATCAATCATTGTGGGAGATAACTCCGGGGTTTTCAGCTATGGCGCCAATGAAGATGCCTTTATAAAAACAGGGCTTATGGAGGCAGCAAAAGGTTACTACCAGAATATTGGCACCGATTCCATCAAAGTTGACTTTAATCCGGACTTTTTATCCACCATCAGTATTTCAAGGGTTGCTCTCGAATCAGATTTTATCATCAGCATCCCAAAGTTTAAGACCCACGGGTTAACTGTTTTGTCAGGAGGAATAAAAAATAGCTATGGTTTTCTACCGGGAGCTCAAAAAGCTCGATTGCACAAAGCTGCAGGGAATCCTGAACGATTCAACAACTTGATAGTCGAAGTGTTCCGAATTCGAGTACCTGATTTCTTTATTGTTGATGGTATCGTGGCTATGGAAGGGAATGGGCCGGCTTCATCTGATCTGAGAGAGACAAACCTTGTCCTTGCATCAGATAATGCTGTTGCCCTTGATGGTGTTATGGCGACAATGATGGGCTGTGATCCGGGCAGGCTAAGGTTTCTCCAGCGGGCAAGGGAGCTCAATTTGGGTGACTACGATCTCAATCATTTAGAAATTGTAGGGGACATAACGATTATTCCTGACTTTAAACTCCCGCCGCTCGGAGGTGAAGCAGTCCATAGCAATAGGGCAATGGAGAACCTTTTAAACAGTCGGGTGCTACTAAAACCCCGTGTTGATGAGGGATCGTGCACGGGTTGTGGCACCTGTGTGGGCCAGTGCCCCGTCTCTGCCCTGAAAATGAGTGACAGATTCCCACAAGTTGACACTGACCAATGTATTACCTGTTTCTGTTGTCAGGAAATATGTCCTTCAAAGTCTATTATACTCCAGTGACACAGAAGATTGGGAAGCATTTTGAGATAAGTTTGAAAATGTAGTATCCTTAGAGGTTTTCTTGATGCTGTACCAGAACGATTGTTGACAGATTTGAAAGAGGGTTGTTGTGGACCAAACAATAATTGACGAAATCATAAAAATTGTTGGAAAAGAAAATGCCCTTACATCACATGAGGAGAGGAAGTGCTATTCCTTTGATGCAAGAACAGATGGGACAATCCCAGATCTTGTTGTCTTTCCAACCTCTGCACAGGAGGTTTCGCAGATACTTATCCTTGCAAACAAGCATCGGTTTCCTGTGATCCCCCGGGGCCAGGGATCCGGTCTTACCGGTGGTTCAATACCAATCAATGGTGGGGTTGTTTTAACCTTCACAAGAATGAACAAAATTCTGGAAATAGACGCGAAAAACCTTGTCGCTGTAGTTGAACCGGGAGTTATCACCTTTGTTTTTCAGGAAGAAGTGGCAAAATATGGCCTTTTTTATCCTCCTGATCCTGCATCCTACAAATATTCAAGTATTGGAGGAAATGTTGCTGAATGTTCAGGGGGTCCAAATTCATTAAAATATGGCGTAACGAGAGATTATGTCCTCGGTCTTGAGGTTGTGAAGGGGACAGGTGAGATCATCAACACAGGTGTCAAGACGATGAAGGGTGTTGTCGGGTATGACCTCACACGTCTTTTTGTTGGTAGTGAGGGCACTCTCGGTGTGATAACCAAGATCATTTTGAAGCTTATCCCCGCCCCAGAAGCAAAAGCAACTATTCTTGCCCTTTTTAGTCATGTTGAAGATACGGCAGAGGCAGTATCCGGTATTGTGGCTGCCAGGATTGTTCCCTCCACAATCGAATTTATGGACCAGGCTTCCATAAGATGCAGCGAACAGGCAAATCCAATGGGTATTCCTGAGGATATAGAAGGTCTTCTCCTCATTGAGATAGATGGTGATGGCGATGCTATTAAAACGTTAGCGCAAAAAATCAAGACAGTTCTTGTACAGCATAATGCTACTGATGTAAAACTGACCCAGGATCCGGTTGAGGCAGAGAAGCTATGGCAGGCACGAAGAGTGGTTTCACAGGCTACCTATAACCTGAATCCTGTGAAGATTGCAGAGGATGTAGTGGTGCCTCGATCGAATATTCCAACCTTAATCCGCTTTCTGGAGGAAACAGGCAAGAAACATGGCATTCCAATCCTGAGCTTTGGTCATGCTGGAGACGGCAACTTTCACGTTAGTCTTATGATAAAGGATACGAAAGAAGATTATGAAAAGGCTCATAAGGCGGTAGAGGAGATTTTTTCAGAAACCATTCGTCTCGGCGGTACGCTTTCAGGAGAACACGGTATCGGGACTGCAAAGGCACCGTATATTGGCATGGAGCTTTCTCCTGTTGTGATTGAGACAATGAAAAGCATCAAAAGGATATTTGACCCAAATTACATTCTGAATCCCGGCAAAATATTCGTAGCGAACTGACAAATGTTCCATGTTTGAATTTACTATTGACATGATTGAGGCCCAACTTCAGAAGCCTTTGCCCGGTGTAAAAGCGCAACTCCGTATGGCTCCTCGACCAGGCTCACTGAAGTCCCCGGCACCCGAATCCAAACCAAGAAAAAGCGGTGTGCTGGTCCTTCTTTTCCCATCTGTGGAAACAGGTGAACTCTGCTTTGTACTGACCCGTCGCACAGAAAACGTGGCAGACCATAAGGGTCAGATAAGCCTTCCCGGGGGAGCCGTTGATCCCCATGACCACAGCATTGCTGACACTGCGTTGAGAGAAGCATGCGAGGAGGTTGGGGTACGCATTGACACTATGCGTATCCTTGGCCCCTTGACCCCCATCTATATACCGCCAAGTGACTTCTGTGTTCAGCCATACGTGGCCTGCATGTTTCAATCGCCTCAGTTTCTTCCACAACCCGAAGAAGTGGCGGAAATTATTGAAGTGCCTCTGCGCTACCTTCTCGATGAAAGAAATGTTGTCATTGAAGAATGGCCCCTCGACCACGAGATTAAGCAAGTCCCTTATTTTAATGTCCATGGCCACAAGGTGTGGGGTGCAACTGCTGTTGTGCTTTCAGAAATTGCCGCTATTCTTGAAAATCTTGTGAAAACCTGAGGCCCAGATTAATTTGGTTAAACGAATGGGGGTTAAACAGCCAAATCACAACTGAAGGATTTTCATCATTTCATCAATCTCGTCGTTTGCCGAATCGAGTTCTCGCATGAACTTTCCAAGATCAACTTCGTCGATGATATCGGTTACTTCTTCAAGAAATAAATAACCACCATGTTCGGTCAAAAGGGTGACATCGAAATTGGATTCCAAACCTGCATAATGTATCCATGACAATCTGTCTGCAAAGGAGATGATTGCTGTTGCAGCCCTGTTGTCCTCCGGTGTTTCATTCACAGAGTGATGATACTTGGCAACATCGACAAACGTTATGGGTAGTCTCCATTTCTCCATAAGCCATGCACCAACTACATCATGAGACTCACCAATTAGGCGTTTTTCTACTTCTCGTATGGTGATATTTTCCTGAAGTGTTTCCTGGATAACCACTTTATAGGTTTCATGAGCAACTCTGTCGAGTATGACCTTTCCTACATCATGGAGGAGCCCAAGAAAATATAGAACATTGTGGTCCAGTATCCCGAGTTCTTCTGATAACCTTCTTGCAACAACACCGGTCGTTACAGAATGTCTCCAAAAGTCATGGAGATCGAACGTTTCCACATTTTTGGAAGGCTTCAGCGCCTGGTAGGTACCGCATGCAATGCATATCCCGGTAATCTCTTTAATGCCCAACAATGTTACTGCACGATCTATCGTCTCAACTTTGTTGGGTAACCTGTAGAAAGCTGAATTTGAGATTTTAAGAACATTCATGCTCATCAAGGGGTCCTTGGAGATTATATGGGAAAGCGCCTCAAGTTCGATATCCTTGTCGTTGAGGGCCACTAAAAGTTCTGCCATAACTGCAGGAATGGGGGGGAGAAAATCGATGGTTTCTTGTATCTTTATTTTTAAATCGCCTGTCATATGGATATTATTCTAATAAAAAACATTCTATTATTTCATCGGATGGAATACAAAAGTAATTAAAAAACCCATTCCAGTTCAACGGTGATGACATTTGCCTAACCTGTGTATACGCCCCAATGTCTGTTATGACGCATGTCTCCCGGATTCGCCACAGTTTTGTGCTTTTAGTATCGCCACTAAAGGGGTATGTATATCCGACATCCGCCTACCACATTTTTACAGCACAAAGATGAGGTGAATATAGTATGACAAGACATACGGGTTCATTCCAGGAATCAACGAAAACATCAATGCGCCCATACCGGACATTTTTACTTTGGTAAGCAGGGGACATTTCTATTTTGGTTTGACAGAAGAGATTAAAACGTTTTACCAACATGGAAAATATACTATACTCTTGCCAGTTTTTTTTGTTTATCCTTGAATGCCTGCCTTCATCATTCTCACGCTGAATGAAAATAGGTGGTTTATGGCATGAAACCGAACGAGAAAAAAAAGACAATAGCATATCTAGGTGCAAAACGTTTCAAGTTGTGTATTTTAGCAGGGGCTGAGTCTGTTTTTAAGAACCGGGATCACCTGAATAAGATTAATGTTTTCCCTGTACCAGATGGGGATACAGGAAGCAACTTGTCTATGTCGCTTATGTCAGTTGTGAGAGAGATTGAAGCTCTGCAGGATCCGTCTCTCGAAACGATAGTGAAGGCAACTGCGTGGGGAGCCCTTATGGGGGCACGGGGTAATTCAGGTATAATATTTGCCCAGATTCTATCGGGCATAGCTGAGGGGATAGAAGGCAAAGAAAGACTGTCAGCAAAGGATGTAGCCCTTTCATTCTCCCATGCTGTTAAAAAAGCTTACAAAGCAATTCTTTATCCAACTGAGGGCACCATTTTAACAGTGGTTCGAGAGACAGCTGAAGCAGCAATAAAGGCAGCCGAGAATACTTCTGATCTTTATTTTCTCCTTCATGCAATGGTAACAGCAGCTCGGACCTCAGTTGAGCGAACTCCTGAAATGCTGCCCAAATTAAAAGAAGCAGGGGTGATTGATGCAGGCGGGTTGGGGTTTTTCTACTTTCTCGAGGGTATGCTGCGTCTTGTCGACGGCATAGCAATGGATGATACAACTGTTGATAATGAAAAGATGTTGGTCGATATGCAGAAAGAAACTTCAACCTCTCAACCCAGCAATCGTTATTGCACGGAATTTATTCTCAAAGGAAGTCAGATCTCAGAAGATCACCTGAAAAAAGACCTTTCCCAGAAGGGTGATTCAATTGTGGTTATAGGAGATAGCCGCCTTGCGAGGGTTCACATCCATACAGGCCAGCCTCAAAAGGTACTAGAGTATGCTTTTTCATTGGGGCAGGTTTCATCGATCAAGGTGGATGATATGCTCACTCAGCATACGTCGCGTTTTGTCAACCACAAGGGTGCAAAGACAAGCTCTGTTGTTGCCATTGTTCCTGGAGATGGATTTAAGGAAATCTTTTACAATGCCGGTGCTGAGCTTGTCGTGGATGGCGGGGCAACAGAAAATCCAAGTACGATGGATATAGTTTCTGCCATAGAGGCAGTTGAATCATTGAATGTGGTTATACTTCCCAACCACAAAAACATCTATCCGGCTGCCCTCAAGGCGGCAGAGATTGCAACAAAACAAGTCACTGTCCTCAAAACATCAACACCGTCTGAAGGAATTTCTGCATTACTTGCTTATATGGATGATGCACCCTTCGAGGAAAATGTCAGTCGAATGGATATGGCATCCCGGCAGGTAAAATCCGGAGAAATTCTGGTGGCATCAAGGGATGTAACATTAGGGGGCGTTGATGTTAAAACAAACGATTTCATTGGTGTTTACCGGGGAGAAATCCAATGTTCTTCTGCGTCCCTTTGTGAAACATTACAGCTTCTTGTTAAGTGCATGTACGAGCCGTCAGATGAGATTATTACACTTTACTTTGGTGAAATCATCAGAAAAAATGATGCAGAAGCTATGCAGTCGATTCTTCAGCAGAGTTTCCCCGACAAGAGTGTTGAATTATATTTTGGTGGTCAAGCACATGCACAATATATCGTTTCAGTTGAGTAGTGTGGAGCAGTAGATATGAAAATCATAACAGACAGCACTGCTGACCTGCCGAAAGAGTTGATCATTAAGCATAATATTGGGATTGTCCCGTTAACCATCCATCTTGGAGATAGAAGCTGGAAGGATTATTATGATGTTGAACCAGATGAATATTACAGGCTCCTGAGAAAAACAACAGCACACCCTACGACATCTCAACCAACACCCCAGCATTTTATTGATGCTTATTCCCCCTTTGTTGAAAAAGGAGAATCGATTCTGTCGATCCATCTGTCATCAAAATTGAGCGGCGTTTTTCAGTCTGCTCTGTTAGCGCGAAGCCATTTCCCCGGGGCAATGATAGAAGTGGTAGACTCTTTACAGGCATCCTTTGCCCTAAGTATACTGGTTATTATTTGTGCTGAAACGGCGAACAGAGGGGCTTCGCTGAGCGAAGTTGCTCATGTGGCCAGGGAGATTGGCCCACAGATCGAGACGTACTTCTCAGTAGACTCTTTGGAGTATCTCCACCGTGGAGGTAGGATCGGTAAAGCCCAGGTTTTTTTAGGGACTTTGATGAAGATAAAGCCCCTTTTGAAAGTAATGAATGGTGAAGTCCAACCCATAGAAAAAATCCGTACCAGTGAAAGGCTGTTGAACAGGTTTGTAGAGCTGGTTGAACTGGCAGTACAAGAACATTCACAGCTATTGATGGCGGTAGGGGAGTCAGACAATGCAGAGGTCATGACAGATCTCCTCGGCAGGCTTGAGAGAATCCCTGGTATTTCGCTCATGTTCCGGGGTAAACTTGGAGGGGTCATAACATCTCATGCTGGTCCAGGAGCGCTCGGTATAGCGTATGTCAAAAATGTGCTCAAGTAGTTGTGTAGGTAGAGAATTACTTCGTCGACTGGTCGCAGGAGGATAAAAGTGGATTCTCCTGACCGACCCTGCTTTTTAGCCACCTGTTGCTGCCGGGCTTACATTTTTTGTGACGCCACATACCATTGCCAATATAAATGCCTTCATCTTTTTTGATGCGTTCATAGCAGACGTAACAGTAGTCTTTTTTGAGTTCCTGAAAGAGGGGTTCCTGAAAGTGTTTCTGCTTTGGCATAGTGTCTTTGCGTGTTGTGGAAGAATACAGGATAAACAGCATCAATGCAAGACATTTTTTGTTATCAGGTGATTGGTTAATTGAACACTAAGTTGATCGAGTTATTCGTTTATTGTGTTGAAAACGACATGTTTCCAACCCCACTTACCTCTTTCATTTCCTATTTATATGTCACTGTTCGGGATGGGAATGTGGCAGTGCGTTTTTAATCAGGCGATATTCAGCCAGGACTTTCCTGGTGAAGTGCGTGTCCGGGCCATCATCCTCTGACGCAACTTTTTTGGCTTTTCCTATGCCAACGTTGTAAGCATGAAGGGCTGCGTTGAGATTCTCAAACTTCTCGATGAGCCACGAAAGGTGGCTTACTCCGATTCTGATATTCTTTTCAGGTTCGTCCAGGCATTTAGGACTCTTTATTGAAACACCCATTTCTTTTGATACATATTTGGCAAGGGAAGGTTTTATCTGAAGAAGTCCACGGGCTCCCTTTTTTGAAATAGCATCACTCCTGAAATTGCTTTCAACCTTCATGACTGCCAGCACGAGCCGATAGTCAATTTCATTATCTTTTGCTTCTTCATATACAGACATAGCTATTTTCTTTAGCTTTTCATCACTTGCCCTGACTTTCTTATTTTTGAGGTACTGAATGATCTCGTTGGTGATAATGTTTTCGTGCCCACCTTCACCCCCTGAAGCAGAAACAGAGGTCAGTGCAATGAAAGTTATTGCAATGATTGTTGTGACAAGTATAGATAATATTTTAAACTCTGATCCTAACTGCATAAGTGTGTAAAATACCCCAGGCCGAGATTCAAAGTCAAGTTAAATTCTTTTAATAAATGTGCAGGAAAAAGTAGGAATGTCTAAATAGCTTTTAGTGAATCGGATTAGTCCCTTCCTTTTTTCATTGGCAACCCGAGTTGTCACCTGTGGTGTTGATAAAATTTCCAACACTGCCCAAAAAAGGCTTTTTTCTGGAGACCGTATAGCTAACCGCCTTTGTGTTTGGATGGCGGGAAAGATATCCAAAGATGTGGATTCTATCAAAAAATGTTATAACTATGTGCGATGCCCTTTGTCTGGTTTTTAAGAATACCAATAGATATGGGTTTTTCTTTGATGACCAACAGGTTTTCCATCTTCCAAATTATTTCTCTGAGGAACACTGATGGGCTTTGTACCAGACAAAACAATGTATTTGTATGCTTCCCTTTCACCCAGCCTTCCATTTCACGTAGCAACATAGAGTAAAACAAATCTGAGGATGGTTGATATTTGAGGATGTGTGGTTTAACCAAGATAAATTGTGGCATGGATAGTAGGTCTATTAAAGATCCAGATCCCTCACCGAAAATACGAATGACTTGTTCAGAATAAAATCCTTTTCTTTTCCACAAAGATAGATAGACTCGGGGGAGAAGTTGAAATAAACGCTTACCCGCGATCTTTCTTGTGGCATTTCCATGAATAGGTTCACATTCAGGATTTCATGGTTTGTTAATTCTATCTGTACACTTCTTTCTGGGTTCAATACTGTTTCTTCTGGGAGGTTCCTTTCAGGAATTTCTAGGAGCATAATCCCACATTTGTTGAGAAAGAACGTTGTTCCTGTATAGGTATCTTCTACGCCTCGGTAACCGCAATGTAAACGACATCATGGCGCCAAGACCCGATATCATTTCCATTGATGTCGATGATAGTTGGGAGGAAATCTCGAAAAAAATAAAAACGTGCGGATATTCCCAGTCTCCTGTTTACAGGCAAGACCCTGATAATATTTTGGGCATAGTTTCCATCAAGGATATTTGGAGACAGCCCAGTGATGATCAGGTCAAGGGCATCCAGGGGATTATTCAGCAGCCTTTGTTTGCACCAGAATCTTTAAAAGCCCTTAAGATACTGGAACTCTTTAAACAGTCACGAACGCATGTGGCATTGATCGTTGATGAGTATGGAGCAATTCAGGGTATAGTTACTCTCCATGACATTCTTGAAGCTATAGTTGGTGATTTGCCATCAGATGAATTAACAGAGGACTCAAATGTTGTTCCCAGGGCATATGGATCCTGGTTGGTTGATGGCCGCCAGTCTATATTGACAAGTTTAAAGAGGTTTTTCAAATTGGCGCCATGCCCCATGAAGATTCAGGCCGTTACCACACGATTGCGGGTTTCAGGTTGTTTTCTTTTAATCGTATTCCTTCAACAGGGGATCATTTTGACTTTGCCGGCCCACGATTTGAAGTCATCGATATGGATGGTAACCGAATCGATAAAATTCTTGTGACTCCTGCCCCAAAACATGTCAGTGATACTGACCAGCTTGGATAACTAAAGTCCAGACTTCCTCATGCTGATACCTATGATTCAAAGATTTTTTGCGGGAATAATCCTTTCATCGGAATTGCTGCTTAAAATCCCCCTTGCTGATTGGGTAGACTTTGTCTATGGGCAATACGTTGATGTCAATCGAAAAGAGATACAGGTGGTGCGGGTGTTGTAGAAAAATCCAATTAATTATCAACGAACTGCAATTGACAAGTAACGTCCTGAATGTTAGGAAATCTATATGGACAGGAGGCTGGGATTTTGTGGAAATTTGTCAACAACCGCTATGGGAATCTTGCCCCATGAAAATATAGATGATGCTCTGGAGCTTGCCCTCTCCCTTGACATTCCGTTCTGGCCCCAGTTGCCGAAACTCTCTTTCTCCGAGGACATGTACGTCCAGGCAATGGAATATTTTCCCGGCATGGTAATCGATGAGGATCGACAACAGATATATTTTGATACGAATAGGTTTATAAATGACATTCCTTTGTACATCGAACTCGAAAAAGACCCTACTACCTTTATTCTCTCAGAGAGATTCTCGCATGTATATCAGCGATTTCTGTCGCTTGAGCTTGATTCGTTTAAGGCCATCCGCGGTCAAATCATCGGCCCTATCAGCCTTATGCTGAAAATAGTAGATGAGAATGGAAAGCCTATAGCTTATAATGATGAAGTGCGTGCTTTTGCGTACACTATTATCCAAAAAAAACTCAATGCACAGTATGCCCAATTACGTGCAAAGAATGAAAAGGCTTTCGTGTGGATAGATGACCCTGGTCTTGAGTTTGTTTTTAACGCCATGTGCGGCTACGATAATGTGAAGGCAAAAGAGGAGCTCACGGTCTTCTTTGATGGTGTTGAAGGGCCACGTGGGCTACATCTCTGCGGTAGACCGGATTGGGATTTCCTGCTCTCCCTGAACATTGAAATCCTGTCTTTCAATGCCTATGCATTTGGTGAAATCTTTGTAACCTATGATAGGGTAAAAGATTTTCTTGGAAAGGGTAACATTATTAGTTGGGGGATTGTGCCGACCTATTTTGAAGAATTTTCGAAAGAAGATTCATCGGGTCTTGCTGGCAGGCTTGAGTCGATGTGGGCGGTCCTGGAGAGGAAAGGGATAGACAGGGAACTTATCATTCAGAACAGCCTTCTTGCGCCTGCGACATGTAACCTTCTGAATGCGGATAAAACGACTACGGTCGAGAAATCCTTTAAACTTCTCACGTCTGTATCAAGCCATTTAAAAGAGAAATACCTGTGAGGGTCGTGCATGAATAATATTCACGTTATATGCAAAAGACAGAAAGAAGATGCAATCAGCCTAGCTGCCCGTATCATTCAGCTTTATGGCCACAAAATTGACGTATTTGTTGACGAAGAGTCAGCCCGCCAACTCAACTATACGAAACAGCTTGAGATTGAGCACGTAGGGGAGGGGGCGAAGCTTATCGTAGTTCTCGGCGGTGATGGGACCCTTTTAAGTGTTGCACGGAATCTTAAAGGCAAAGACGTGCCAATTCTTGGGGTTAATTTAGGTGGCCTAGGTTTCCTGACCGAGATATCACCAGAAGAGTTTCCAGAGATGCTCGAAAGGGTTATTAGTGGTGATTATGATATCTCCCAGCGCATTATGCTCTCCGTGACAGTCAAAAGAGAAAAGGAGAAAGTTTTTGAATTTGCCGTACTGAACGATGCAGTCATAACAAAGGATGCCTTGGCGAGAATTATAGACATTGAGACTCACGTAAATGGAGAATACCTCACGACATTCAAGTCTGATGGTCTCATATTCTCAACGCCCACCGGATCAACGGGGTATTCACTGGCAGCAGGAGGACCAATCCTGTATCCTTCAATGAAAAACATCATTGTTACACCCATTTGCCCCCATATGCTCACGAACAGGCCCATCATTCTCCCCGAAAAAGTGAATATTAAGGCTATACTAAAGTCAAAGGATGAAAAAGTGGTTCTTACCCTCGATGGGCAAATAGGGTTTCCACTGGAGTTTGGAGATGAGATGTTAATAAAGGAATCTTCCCATGTTGTAAGCCTTGTCAAATCTTCGTCCAAGGGTTATTTCGAGATTCTGAGAACAAAGCTGAAATGGGGTGAAAGGTAATAATGCTTACCTTCCTCAAGGTAAAAGGGTTTGCGATCATCGATGAACTCCAGATAGAATTCAGTGACGGTTTTAACGTTATAACCGGAGAAACCGGGGCAGGAAAATCTATTATCATTAATGCGCTTTCAACACTAATGAGAACAAAAGTATCGAGCGATATTATCAGGACAAAGGCTGACCAGGCGGAGATTCTTGGTCATTTTTTTTATAAAGACCAGGAATTTATTTTAAAGCGCATTGTTAGCACGCATGGAAGATCAAGGTCTTTTCTCAATGGTGAGCCCATCACAACAACCAGGCTGTCTGAGCTGGGAGATACACTTATTAACATTTACGGCCAGAATGAGTTCCAATACCTCCTCGATCGGGAAAATTATATCAGTATCCTCGACAGCCTTTTATATCTTGACAATGAAAGGACTACCCTTTCGGAAAAAGTTCAGACCTTACGAAGATGTGAATCAGAGCTTTCAGCAAAAAAAAGGGAGATTGAAGGGCAGGAAAAAGAGATGGCTTTGTTGGATTTCCAGATTGATGAAATCGATCAGGCAGCTCTCCAGGAAAACGAAGAAGAGCGTGTGAAAGAAAATCTGAAAATCATTAAGGAAGCGGAAAAGATACAGGCTAGCCTCAATGCAATATATGAAGGCCTCTATGAAGGGGAAGAGTCTGTTCATGGAGTTATAAAGAGATTTACTGGCCTCCTCAAACCCTTCCGTGACATCGATACACTACAGGGACTGATGGAGAGGATTGAGACGATATCCTATGATATGGAAGATATCTCTTTACAAATCAGAGAACTAGAGAAAGGGATTGTTTTTGATCCTGGTGAGCTTCAGAGACTCGATGAAAGGCTGCAAAGAATCTATGAATTAAAAAGCAAATACGGTAAGTCGTATGGTGAAATAAAAAAATATGCAGCATCGGCCAGGGAAAGGCTTGCTTACCTGAAGACCCTGACCACAGACATTGATGGCCTTGAGAAAAAGAGAACTTCTCTCGCTCAGGAGGTACAGCATTTAGCTCAACGGCTTAGCGAAGAGAGAAAAAAAGGGACAAAATCCGTTGAAAAAGCCATTGTTAATGAACTTGGTTTTTTGTCTATGAAAGGGATGCAATTCCACATGGAAATTAGCAACAAGGGTACAATCGATGAGAACGGGATGGATGACATCGATTTTTTGATTAGCACCAACCCAGGGGAACCTCTCAAGCCATTGAGAAAAATAGCCTCAGGTGGGGAACTGTCACGAATTATGCTGGCAATTAAGAGGGTTATAGGGGGAGATGAAGGAAAAACTCTTATCTTTGATGAGGTAGATGCTGGAATTGGTGGAAGGGTTGCTGACCTCGTGGGCAAAAGGCTTCAGGATTTAGCCTCGAAACATCAGGTAATATGCATAACCCACCTTCCCCAAATTGCTACTTACGCTGACAGACATTTCCTTGTAGAAAAGGTTTTTGTAAAAGGATCAGCAAGGACAGAGATAAAACAGATTGATAATTTGGAGAGAGTCCAGGAAGTCGCCCGGATGATGGGCGGGGCAACAATAACGGAAAAAACAATCCAGAGGGCAGAGGAGATGATTCGCCATGCTACGAAAGGCATCCATTAAAGACATAAAAAGTATCCACAGTATTGTTAATTCGGCAGCCGCCAAAGGAGAGATGCTGGCGAGGTCTCTTGGAGAGCTCTATGACAATATGAGAGATTATTTTGTATATGAGGAGCGAGGAAAAGTCATTGGTGCCGGTGCTCTCCATATATGCTGGGAAGATCTTGCAGAGATAAGATCCCTTTGCGTCACAGAGTCATCAAGGGGAAAAGGCATAGGCCGGATGCTTGTTGAAGCATGTATGGAAGAGGCAAAAGAGCTCAACATAGCCAAAGTGTTTCTTCTCACCTACCAGGAAGAGTTTTTTGGGAAGTGTGGATTCACACTTGTTGACAAAAAAGAATTGCCACAAAAAATATGGTCGGATTGCATTCGTTGCCCAAAATTTCCTGAATGTGATGAAATTGCAATGATGAGGCGCATCTAACCATGTGTGGTGAAACATTATATGGTAGGTGTTGAGAGAGGGGAAGGGATGGAGAAAGACCATATCTTAAATCGTATAAGAGATGAATTTGACAGTTACGAGCTTTTCTTCCTAAAAGAGAAGACAAAAAAATTTGAAAGTAGGGACAGGGGTCTTCATGGAGTTGAAATACATGAAGAGGAGGGTATTTCTCTGAGAGGCATTAAACAGGGAAAGATGATCTTTACCTACACATTTCAGAAAGGGAAAAAGGCAGCTGATTTACTGATTGAAAATACAAAGCTCCTCAGCCCTTTTGTCGAGATTGATGCGAGTGCTGTTTTGCCTTCTCCCTATACAAATTATTCATCAGTCGATCTCTTTGATCCTGACGGTCTGGCAATAGATGATAGCGAGAAAATTGCAAGACTCATTGAAATGGAGTCCCTGATCCTTGATTATGACAAACGTATTGTCACGACAAGGAACTGTGAGCTTCAGGAAACCGCAATAGAGATAGAAATTTTCAATTCAAATGGCCTTAGTGTGAGAAACAGAAAAACCCTTTACTCGGTTTTTGCGCTCTGCGTTGCAAAAGACTATGATGAAGTGTCATGGTATGACTGGAAATGGTCTCACTCCTTTGCAGATATAGATATGAATGCCCTTGGATTCGAAGTTGCGCAGAAAACGATCTCATTTTTGGGCAGTGAACAGATTGCAACAGGTATTTATGACGGCATTCTTACGCCCCAGGCCTCTTGTGAAATTCTCAGCGTGCTGTCAGGATCTTTCCTCGCAGAGAGCCTTTACAAAAATAAAACAAAACTGAAAGACAAAATTGGAGAAAGATGTTTCTCGGGGAATGTCACTCTTGTGGATTCGGGATTGATTGGGATGGGTGCTTCTCCCTTCGACGGTGAGGGGGTTCCTTCACAGGAGAATGTACTTGTTGAAAAAGGGGTTTTTAAGACTTTCCTCTATGATACATATTATGGAAAGAAACTTAACAAATCCTCCACGGGTAATGCAGCTCGGACCGGCCTAAAAGAACCACCATTGTGCGGACGCAGAGGATTTTATCTTGAGGGTGGTTCCGATAATGTCTGTGACATGATGACTGATGGGGTTGTCATCGAGGAACTCATGGGCACCCATACTGCTAACCCCATAACAGGTGATTTTTCTCTTGGCACCGTGGGACATCTTGTCCGGGGTGGAAAGAAAGGCCCTTTTAAAGGGGTGATTTTTTCCGGAAACATATTTGATATTCTGAACAATGTTCAGGGTGTTGGGGACGACCTGAAATTTTACGGTACCTGTGGTTCGCCATCTGTTTTTATAAAGGGAATGAAGATCAGCGGAAAATAGACAGAGGTTTTGTCATTATCTGTTTTTCGAGCAAGTCAGCAGCTATCTTCACCCCCAGCCCATTCCAGTGGCTATCGTCCGCATGGTAGGGAAAAGTGTGTGTCGCCTGATAGAAGTCATGGAATGTTTTCTGGGTATCAATGACCTCAATACCCAGGTTCTGAGATTTTTTGATCAATTGTTCAAGAAATAAAGGTTGTTGTGTTCCAAGGTATTGATACAATATGGTTTCCTTGTTTGGAATAGGAAGAAATATGAATCGCACACGTTTTTTATGAAGAAGATCTCTGTATTCTTTAAGCCTTTGTGCTGCCTGCTCAATCCTTTCAGACGTTGAATCCTTATTCGCATTTACTCCCTGGATGAAAAAGATAGGGCATTGTGCTGATGTGAGCTCAGGTTGACTCATAGAGCCTGACCTGTTAATACGGGCACGCAGATAGTTAAGCATGTTTGCCTTGAAAATCCGATCAACGAGGACAGCCGTGTTCTGAAGGGCAGGGCTTAGACATAACTTTTTTAGAGCTTCTTCCAGAGTTGAAGGAGTGCGGAGGTCTTTAGCGGAGAGAGGTCGGAGTGATTCAGGCAAATCACGTTCTATTCCTGCCAGCACAACAATATCCGGAAGGTTTTCTCTAATAAGATCATGCTTGAATAGGGCCCGTAATCTTTCTGCTGCGAGGGGATAGACACTTTGTCCCAGTTTTTTTTCGAGTACCTCTGAAAGAAGCTCTTCCTGGCTTAAGCTGCTTCCGGCAATATTTGAATCCCCGACAATAACAATTGGATGTTTTTTTGTCGCCACGTTGGCTTTTCTGTAACCGAATTTATCTGTGATCCACAATACATCCTTTTTCACTGCACATCTAGTGTAATATGCAAGGTCTCCGTCCTCTATTTTTTTTATTTTCATATTTGGATAGAATTGACCTTTCAGGATACCATAGGAACGTTTAACAGAAAGGGATTCCCAGACTCGGAAGGTGAACTGATGGATAGGGAGAACAAACAGCTCAAGACAAATAGCAGCTATAAAGGGAAGAAAAAACAGAAGGTATTTTGCGCGATAACCATTCATGGCCACTGATTCCTAAAATTGAAAATAAATATATTTCTGTGAACCAGGCGCACTTAACAGAAACACTGCGGACAACATCAGATAATAAATCGGCCAGCGCACATAAAATGGTTTTTCAGACAACATATGCCGCATGGTCTCATGACTCTCGATAAAATGGATAACCCAGACAAAGGTAAGGGATGCAAGGGCAATAATAAGCTGACTTTTTGCTTTCCCAAGTAAGATCATAGATTCAAATCCATTCCCCTTGAGGATATCCACCCACCCTGTGTGCAGATGTGTTAACATATAGACTGCATCATGGAGTGATTCAGCCCTGAAAAAAATCCAGGCAACCGAGACAAGAGCAAAGGTGATGCAATTCTGAAAACCTTTCTGAAGAGCAGGGTGGCTGTCGAGACCAAAAGCATGGTTGACTTTAAATCGCAGGTTCCGGGAAATGAGTCCACTCACTATGAAGATGCCATGGATGAACCCCCATGCAACAAAGGTCCAACTTGCACCATGCCATAGACCACAGACAAGGAATACCAATATTAAATTTATATAAAGCCGTGTTGGAACAACTCGGTTTCCGCCAAGCGGTATATAAAGGTAGTCTCTAAGCCAGGTGGAAAAAGAGATATGCCAGCGTCGCCAAAACTCTGCTACAGAACGGGCAGTGTAAGGACGGTTAAAATTATCTGTAAGTTTAAACCCAAAAACCTGGGAGACTCCTATGGCAATATCAGTGTAGCCTGAAAAATCGCAGTAAATCTGAAAGCTGTATAATACGGCAACAAGAACAAAGCTGGGCCCCATGTGGGCAGCAGGATTATTGAAAACCATATCGACAAACACAGCAAGGCGATCAGCGACCACCAGCTTTTTAAATAACCCCCAAACCATGAGTTTAAATCCATTCGTTGCCCGTTCCCAGTCCCACTTATGGTATTCATGAAGCTGGGGCAGAAATTGCTTTGCCCGCTCGATGGGCCCTGCAAGAAGCTTGGGGAAAAAAGAAACATACAGAGCAAACGCACCAATATGCCTCTCAGCAGTTTTATCTCCTCGGTACACATCGATCATGTAGCTAACTACCTGGAATATATAGAATGAGATTCCCACGGGGACAACAAGTCGGAGCAGATGGTTCGGAGAAGAATGACGTGGATCACCGAAAATACCAGTAACGGAACTGCTAAAGAAGTTGAAGTATTTAAATACGAAAAGAACACCCAAATTGCAGATACAGCCTGCAAGAAGAAGCATTCTCTTGCCTGATGGACTCATCTGTTTTTCCATGAGTAAGGCCACAAAATAAGCTACTATAGTAGAAAAGGCGAGGAGGAATAGGTACTGAAACTTAAAGGTACCATAGAAATAATAGCTTGCTCCGAGCAGAATGATCCATCTGAATCGTTGATGTCCAAGGCAATAGATAGCGAGAACGATAAAAAGAAAGACGAAGAATTGAAGTGAGTATAAATCCATTATGAAACTCGCAAATGTTAACTTCTTTACTAAACTTCTCGCTGGATAGCAAGCGAAAAGGGGATCAGGTTTTCAGGAGATACAAGCATATGAAATTGCATCAAAATCTACGTTGAATGTACACTCCATAATTCTCTAATTGCACATAGCAGGGAAGAGCTGATATATTAAAGTGTGGCAGATGCCACCGAACTTTGAATTAAACTACTGTATGTTTTAAAGCAGTGTTGGTGGTTCCATGAGGGTAGCTTATTTTATTAGAAACATTGGTGTGTCTGGAGGCGTCAAGGTAGTCTTGCAGCATGTACAGATGCTGAAGGAAGATGGCTACGATGTTACTTTATTTACGAACAGGGTGAAGGATTCATGGGACTTAAAGGTAAAGCCGGTTGTCTTTGACCCTGAGAGCTTTCGGTATTTGTCTGATTTTGACATTATAGTTGCATCAATTTATCATGATGTAAAAATGCTTTTTTCCAAAGGTATTAGAAAACTAGTACATCTGTGCCAGGGTTATGAACCCATAGATTACCTTTCAAGAATTTCAGGGGAATCGGTCACCGAGCGTTACCAGAGAAAAGGTTTCCTTTCTCTGTTGGAAAGTCGTTTGGATATATTGAAGTTTAGAAAAAGGATACGTCAGATTGAAGCGGTCTACGCTCTGCCCACATTCAAAGCCGCTGTATCAAAACATCTTGTGGAGCTCCTAGAGAGCAAGTACCATCAAAAATGTGCACTCATCCAGAATGGAATCGATCTTAATATCTTTCATCCATATCCTGAAAAGGTATGGGGAGCCAACAGAAAGATTCGTATTTTATCAGTAGGTTCTGCAGACGTGGGATTCAAAGGTATTGTTGATACCCTTGATGCTGTGGAGTTCTTGAAACAAAAAGGTATCGAGGTTGAGCTCATAAGGGTATCGCCCGGTATTCCATCACGACGAGAAAAAGAAGGTGATCTTGTCCATCAGTTTCTTACAGGAGTGAAGGAGAAAGAAATGGCAGAACTCTACCGTGACGCAGATATCTTTATCTCTTCGTCTCTTGAAGGAGAGGGGTTTGGTCTCCCTGCCATTGAGGCGCTAGCATCTGGGGTTCCATCTATACTTACGGATATTTCAACCTACAGAAACTTCAATGAAAATAAAGACTTTGCGTATTTTGTACCAACTCATAGCCCCGAAAAGATTGCTGAAGGCATTGAATCCTTCATCAGGAATGTTGAGTTCAGAAATAAATGCATTGAAAACGGGTTACGTGTTGCACATGCATTTAGCCTGGAGAGGACAAAAAATGATTTGATCAAATTTATGAGGGACCTGCACAGTGAGAACTAGCTGAGGCTTGAGCCTAATACTTGTCTCGTGGCTCTATCGATGTACTTTTCGCAAAAAATTGAGTGTACTCCTCAGAGTCAAAAATGGTTTATCAAGATTGAATTGAACCATCTTTGATTCGAGGTTAAACTTACGAATAAGTATGGAAGGAATTTTTTCCCTTTGTATAGGAAGGAAGATGGTAACCTTATTGAGTTTCCGTTGAAGTTTGAGATACTTTTTTCCGAGAAAGGCAAATGCAACAGGTAGTGGCATTCCCTGACATTTGCATGAAAAAGACTCATTTGGAGATAGAACAACGTTTTTTGTGACATGAAGGTTGCCCCATTTAGGAAGATAAAAACGATGCATTTGCAGTTGTTTTTGAAGGAATGAACCAAGTTCGAGGTAGCATAAGTTGATCCATCTGGTCAAATCTTTGTAATGTGGTTGCTCTTCAAACCACCTATCACGCCAAGCAACAAGTCTCTCTAAAAGATCATATAAAGGTCCAGATGAAACGTTGAGTAGTCGAAGGTCGTAAAGCATTGCTTTCATATTTAACAGAAGGGCTCGGATATTGACAATCCTGTGTAATTTCATAACAGTCAACTGTATATAGTTGGAAAGCAAATATTCAAGGGCAATCTGGATTTGTAAGCAAGCAATCTCGTCACTGGAGAATTTGTTTTCCCCTGTAATCAATTGTTCACCCAAAAGAAGACGCCAATTACGAAAGAAATTAAAATGTTGCGCCTCCATAAAATCAGTTTTGGTTACACCTAGAAGAGGGTGAACAAATAGATAGCGCCCAGTCACAGATGAATTTTTCAAAGGATTCTGATAAAACTCTGCATCGTCTTTGAGGACCACCAACATGTCGATATCAGATATGCCAGGATGTTGGACAGTTCCCACTTGATAGACCGATACAATGTTCTTATGCTCATTCAACCTTTCAATCATTGTAGTGATTTCATTTTCGTAAACCTCTAAAGGAATAAACTGAGGTGTGTTTTTGAACCGGAAAGTCATCGAGGTTTGCTTGCCATTAATGTTATGAGACGCGACATTCTCTGGTAAAAATCGTCTGTCAGGAACCTTTGAATTTCTTTGGGTACGGGAGGAGAAAATTTTTTTGCAAGAAGCCTCGAGTGCTTTGTCGGCTTTGATATTAACCGGTGAAAGGAGGGTGAGATATGGTAAGACCAATTTGCACGTATCGAGGACACATCATCCATGATTGACCAGTCCTTGGTTTCAAAATCGACGCGGGCTGCCTCAAAACTAAACTTCTTGTATATACCTTTTCCATCACGCATCTCAACATAGAGACTTGGCAGTAACATAAACTGGCTTAAAAGGATTTTTAATTCATATACATTGCGTATAGATTCCCTCTGCTCAATCCTCTTTGATGCACTTTGACATAAATTGTCGAAACTTTGCCTAACGTTCTGTGCTGAGTTTTTGCAACTAATGCTCAACGACCTCCCATGATTAGGGAAGAGGGATTTTGCATAATGAAACAATTCCTTTGGAAACCGATCTTGAGGGTAAGACTCCAGGTCTGCCTCTGAGAGGACAACCCATCCATGATGCTGTATGGGATCAAAGTCGAACATGATCGATTGGGCACAATAAATTATATAGGCAGTGCGTGCAAGCCTTTCAGGATCTTTAAATATTTCGTTCCTCAAGATTACGAGCGCGTCGAAATCGCTGAAAGGGGTTTCTTCGTAAGTTCCCAAGCTGCCATGGAGATAAGCTCCCACAAGATCCTCTTTTAAGTCGCAGATAAAATCCATCATTCGGAGCACATGAGGGTTCTTGCCCTGGTAGGCATCTATCGTCACGATGTCAGGTGATAACCCTCTAGACGAAAACGAATAGCTTTTCATGTATTGGTGGAAGATTCTCTTTGCATGTCTGTAAAACGGAACTGAGGGAGATATGGTCGAAAGTAAAGTATCTTTCCACGAAAGAAAATCTCCGTTCACATATTTGTATATGTTTCTTCTAAAGCGCTGTTGTAAATCCAACACGTTATTCATAAATAGTCCCTTCTCATTAAAACCCAGATCTATAAGACTTTCATAATCCACCCTGACACTGGGATTATGCCTGCTATCGTAATATGAGGTACCTTATCTCAAGTTCACGACAACTTAAATTTGCGAAATGTTTTACGTGCATTCAAAAGTAACCCAGGTCCTTCAAACGATTAGCAACTTTTTCAAAATCTTCAGTGCCTGCTTCTATGTAAGAGGTTGGTGACATGTCAGAGGTCACATATCTAGTCCCTTCATATGACTCAAAAGCATCAGTTATAATAGTTCCATCAATATCGTCAGGAATAGGGATATCCAACAGGTGAAGAATGGTGGGGAAGACATCGACTATTTCCGCAACTGCAGTATGCTGTTTCTTGATATTGCTGCCTGCTAAGCAAAACATGCCGTTTATTGCATGATTGCTATCGTTGGATAGGTCGAATGCAAAAGGGCGTTTTTTTGACGGTATTTTTTGCATTATTGAATATCCCTCAATACATTCAACGACCAAATCAGGATTGAAATCGCTGGATGCCTCTCCGGTATACCACGGGTAAACATTCCTAACAATGTGCTCTCCATTGTACTGTATTTCCTTCAAATCCTTTTTTAATGCCTCTTCGTTGATCTTCAGGTTCTTGTTCAGGAAGAGAAACGCATAATTTACCAAGTAGCAATACGCATAAGCTTGGGTCCGTTTATAATCTATTTTCCGGAGGGTGCGAATAGGATTTTTCCGGAGAGGGTATTTCATGTTGCGCAAAAATGGAAGTTTGAATTTTTTTGATAAATGAACAAGGTTATCCAGTTGTTTGATAAGAAAATAGCGATTGTTTTTCACAAGATATCCCTGTTGGTATAGCCAGTGGTTAAGATAGAACGCTTTGTGCAATGAAAGAAATCCATGGTCGGAAAGAACACACACGCAGGTATCCCGGTCGATCCCTTCAAGGAGTTCACCTATTTTTCGATCGATATTCTCGTAAAACTCCAGAATAATTTTTTGCTGTTCTTTTTCGGCCATGTCGAGACCATGTCTGGATGGGTCGATGAGGTGAAAAGCGTGATGTTGCAATGCGTCGGTAACCTGAAAATGGTACATGAAGAAATTCCAGTCAAATTCCTTCATTAAAAACTTGACTCCTTCAACCTGGCTGTCGGTTATTTGAAGCAGTTCACGTATGAGTCCAGCTAGGCCATTCTGCTTGAAGACAGCATCATTCCACCACATCCGGTAGAAGTCGTAGCGCCCTATATGATTCTCTATAGTTTTTAAGAGGCCCCTGGGATGAATGCAATCATCAGACGTTTCAGGTGTATCAAAGCCAGGGATAATGATTCCATTGATGGCTTCAGGAGGGTAAGTCAGGGGGACGTTCACGATAATCGGTTTTTTATCTGCATCGCTCAGGATTTTCCAGAGTGTCTTTCCGACGATGCAGGTGCTGTTCGTGAACTCATACTCATAAGTCCATGGTTTTTCCACAAAGAAATTTACGACCCCGTGTTTGTTTGGATACTTGCCTGTCTGGAATGACGTCCATGCTGCAGGTGTTATAGGCGGGATAACGGACCTCAGTTTTCCGTACGTTCCCCGCTTGAAAAGGGCTTTGAGATTCGGCATAATTCCTAAATCAATAAGGTGAGAAGTGAGGCTAAGAGACATTCCATCAAGGCCAATTACCATTACTTTTTTAGTCGAATTCATATAATTACCTGTATAATCAATTAAATAAAAACGAAGTTATAGTATGATGGAAATGGCAAATAACATCAAGACATTTATAGGTGTAAGAGATGGTCAAGATCTTTTGGGCAGTTTAGAGGAGGTTTTCAGTGGCTCGTCCTCATGGTTATATCGCATCCTTTACTTCCGGCAGGGTTTGCCAGTACACATCATCCGGAATCCTGTCGTTGAGACCCTAGTGGGGCCGCCGTGTGTTGTACCGATCAAAAAACTTCATAAGCTCCTTTTTCGCATGACTGATTGATGCATATGCTTTCAAGAAGATCTCTTCGTATTTCACAGTTTTCCAGAAACGCTCGATAATGATGTTATCCCTCCACCGGTCCTGTCCGTCCATGCTGATTTTTATTCCATGGGTCTTGAGTATCCCCATGAAGCTATCCGATGTAAACTGGCTTCCCTGGTCGGTGTTGCAGATATCGGGTGTTCCATATTTTTGCAGTGCTTCTTCAAGGGTCTCAATGCAGAAGGAATCATCCCGGGTGTTTGGATATCCTCCAGATAATACCTTCCTCCTTGCCCAATCCATGGAGGAAACAAGATTGCAGAAACCTTTTGCCATGGGGATGCAGGTTATATATCGGGATACCACACGGAATTTGCTTCGTTAATGTCGAGCCCTCTTAAGCGGTAAGGATAGATCATGTGACCGGGATTCAGGTTTTAAGAGACGAAGGTTCTTGTAGAGAGCCTTGATGCCCATACGGTGAATATCGGTGTACAACCCGGGATAGTTGTAGTCGACAGCCAGTTATGGACTATTGAGAGCCACTCAGCCTGTCATGATAAGTACATATCACCCTATATTCTTCTGAGAAAATACGGAACAAACATACCTGTTTGCGGAAGCGATATTTATCTGGAAGAGGTCTTTGTTTGCGAAGAATCAATAAATACCTACCGATGTGCTGCCGGGAATGATCTCGTGTGTAAAGGCTATCATTCCCACCGTCACACTATTGCATATATGGCAAAAAAGAAAGACTGCGCAGCGTGTGAACTCAAGATTCGGTGCGCTAAGCAAAGCCTGGAGATATACAAAACCCGTCAACGCTTTATGGAACGCTTCTGCAAACGGAATGGACAGAACGATTTCGACCTGGCAGGGTGGAGGGGTCTCTGGAAAGATGTCATTCAGCATATCTTATCTGTATAATCCAGAACATCGAGATATTGCTTTGGTACACAACAAGACCGATAAAAGCATGGCATTACCTCAAACCAATTACATCTCTGTGGCAGAGCTGCAGGTAGAATCTTTGGAATGAGCATTGGATTTACCGTTTCTCTATCCGTAGAAAAAGTGTGACCGGTAAATATTACGGTTGGTAGCTGGTGCTCTGGACTTTCTATAATGGCCTGTGCAAAAGTTGTGTTGGACAACAACCCGTTGATATTGGAGGCCACCCTGTCAACTACCCGTTCCTTCCAGAGTTTCTCAAAGATGAGCGCGGGAACGAACTTCTTCGTCTTTGCATGACTGCCGTCAAATATCTAAATGGTACGGGCAGCCCTTCCTTTGCTGTCACCAGACCGATACATACTGGGGAGAATCAGGATGACTGTCGCGACAGTATTTTTTTATACACGGGAGTTGCCATACATATCCTCCTCAAAATACGTGGGGTCAATGTTATAAAAGAGGAGACAAAGGTAGCTCGAAGAGTTTGTCATAGCGTTTCTGGAACTGTACATGCAATTAATCTCTATGGGACAGGAGAGTGTCAAGGGTACTGTAGATCCGGTCATCACTGAGTTTAGCGCCAGATACCCTCAGAAAATCAGCACGGGCTGGTCTCCACTACCCAGGTTTTAAAAAACAGTGGTTGGAAAACGTCAGATTTCAGGAAAAATACTACCCGATTTTATGAAAAATTGAGTCAAGCTGCATGAGGTGGGTTAGCTTATCTCCCTAAGCTATTCTGTCAGAAAGGATTCAGGAAAAATGTTGTTTTAGAAAGATACCTGTGGCTATATTAACGCATGGTTCATGAAACTAACTATATGGACTCTCAACAAAAAGTCTTAAATATCTTTCCTTTGCCATGGATCGTTGTTTTGTTGAGTTTCACTATTATCATTAGGCTACCTGTTCTTTTTATAGCAGGAATAATACACAACGATAGTTATGAATATATTCGCGCTGCAAAATCCATGTTGCAAGGAGATTGGACTGGAGGTGTCGCTCCTCCGGTCTATTCGTTCTGCATTATGGTTTTGAACAAATTAGTAGGTAATTATGAACTTGCTGGGGTTTTGGTTTCGTGGATTTTCGGAGCTGCAGTAGTGGTTCCAATATACTTCTTTGCAAGAAAGGTTTTTGATGAAAGAACTGGAAAAATTGCTTCACTTCTGTCGGTCGTTCAGCCAACCCTCTATTTCTATTCCGGTTCTGTGCTGAGTGATTCTGTTTATTATTTCTTTATTGCCCTATCAGTCTATCTGGGATGGATGGCTTTTGAGAAAGGAAAATTAATAACAGTAGTTTTATTCAGTTTGAGTACAACAATTTCATATTTAACACGTCCTGAGGCCATAGGATTCATGTTCATTTTTTTTCTTTGGATACTTTTGATCAATCCACCTGGTGAGAAACGGAATCTATTGAAAAGACTGACCCTTGCTGTTACGGCAATCATTTTCTTCATCATATTTTCGTCTCCATACCTGGTTGCTTTGCGGAAGGAATTCGGCAGGTGGGAGATTTCCAGAAAGGCTTCAATTTCAATCGAGATGTTGGAGAAGAACACAAATACGATAATTCAACAAGACAAGGAGACAGAATCTGGACCGGAGATTCCCACGAATAAGAGAAAAATTAGCATCAAATCAATTGTGAGGGAACCGGTATCAATCTCAAAGAAATTATTGGCCGGATTTGTTCTGGCTCTATTTAAATATCAACAAGCATTGAACCCAGTCCTCTTTCTGCTTGCCCTCATAGGATTGGTAAGAAGAAGACACGATAGAACCCTCTGGAGGATAGACCTCTACATACTCAGTTATTTTTTCTTCTTCTTTGCAATGGTTCTACCATTTTTTTGGATAACAAAAAGACATACTTCTCATCTCATAGTCATAGCCTTGCCATGGGCAGCCTACGGGCTTATAAGGATTTCTGATTTTGTTAGAAATAAAACCACCATTGCATTCATGCGTAATCATGTGGGTACTATTTTCCTCATTTTTATAATGATTATTTTGTTCACACAAGGGGTTGTTGAGAGAATGAATTCGCGGAAACACAGAGTAATTCGAAAAGAGGTTGGTATCTGGATGAAGAACAATCTTCAAAAAGGCCCTGTAATCAGCAGGCTACCCCATGAAGCATTTTATGGAGACATGGATTGGATCAATGTTCAGGATTACAGTTATGACAATCTTTTAGAAAAAGCAACCGATAAACAGGCAAAATACCTTATTATCGATATGGATGTTATGGCCGACAACACAAACTTTGTCAATCGTTTAAAGGAAAATAACTTTGATCTTATATATGTAAAGCAAAAGAGGAACCAGAAGATTTTTGTGTTCAGTTTTCAAGAGAGGTAATGCGCTTTGGTTTATCAGTTTTTTCTGCAACCAAGCTCCAGAAAGTCTGTCTCCTCGTAGTTAAATTTACCCTCATCATTCGGAAAAATGGTCATAACCTTCCCTTCATTCTGACGTACTGTTCGTTCTAGAAGGTTATTATTAACGAAAGCAGCAATTACCGAGTCATGGTTTTGCTTGAGAATATCCAAAAGAATCTTCTGATAAGCCACATCCCCAATGTGAAAACCGTCAATACATTCACAGTTACAGGATGCGGCCTTTCTTATGTCGTGATAATCGTAATTCTCAAAAGGTAAGGATTTGACATATTCTTGAAACTTGAAAACGTAACCGTATTTTTCAGGTCGTGATAGTATGCGCTGATACACAAAGGTCGTAACAGGCGGAATGATCAAAATTGGTTTTACATTATAATTCATACACAGTTTTAATATTTCATTCAGTATCGCTATTCTATTTTGTGAAATGTCTGCTCCGAACTCAAAACGCCTTTTTGAGTCAAGCCTGTCATTAAAGCCGGTAATCCTCTGTCCTTTTGGAGCAAATCCAGTGATAGCGTTTGCATACAGGTAGGAGCCATCCTTCCTGAATCCGTCCGATCTCTTGATTGCTATTAGGCCTAGGTTATTAAAGTTTGTTATATGATTTCTATCATTCTTGAACAAGAGAATGCTTATATAATCCCTTAGTTCTATTTTTGACGATATTAAAAATTCGTATGGTTTTATTAATTTACCAAAGGTTAGATCAGTGCCTGTGTTTCTATGGTAGTCAAAGGTTTTCCGATGGGTAAACTGATCGCTGAACCACCAGAAATCAAGGCCTAGTATTATAATTTCCGGTCTATGGTAACGGAACAATTCAGTCAGGAAAAGCCTTCCTTCTTCGAGGTTGTTCATTGCTCCACCGCAATTGACAAAAGGTACTTCAAAGAACTCTTCTCGCAATTCCAAAACACGTGAAGATCCAAGGGCAATAAGGGTTGGTTTTACACTCCGCACAAGCTCAATTTTGTACGCAAAAGTAATCTGATTGAGTGCAGTTCCGTATATTGCATTTTTTCCCCGCTGGATTTTTACTATTTTTTTGTACGGTGTATGTTCGTGAGCATTTGTTATAAAAAGAAAATTCAAGAATAATGGGAACGCGATAATTGCGATGAATAAGAAATACACTTTTAAAAATTGACTATACTTTTTCATGTTTATTAAAAAATAAAATATATGAATTGACTTGCCTTTTGCAGATTAAGCATGGCGTACAATGAAAGTAAACCCAGCATACAGGCATTCTTCCATGTTGGAGAAAATCGCTGTTCCATGTCGTTTGAATTACGAAAATAAATGGACAACATAAGACAGATGATAATGAAAACAAGGGTGTAAATATTTCCGTCAATATTTTCCAGCCAATATTTTAGAGTAGCTCGAAACGTCTTAAAAGACTCAAAGGCATGGTTGATATAACCGGTTACCCCCAGGCCATGGGCACCAAACATACCTTTCACCACTTTGATAGCATCATCAAAGTTTCTTGCCCTAAAAAAAATCCATGAAAAATTAACAAAATTGAATGTAAGAAGCCAGGCAAGAGGTTTTGGAAGGTGTATGTTCAACCTTTTCCAGGTTCTTTGTACCACAATGGCAAGTCCATGCATCAGTCCCCAGCAGACGAATGTCCAACCAGCTCCATGCCACAAACCGATGATGAAGAAGGTGATCATAAGGTTTATGATAATCCGTATTTCAGATACCCTGTTTCCACCCAAGGGTATATAGACGTAATCCCTGATAAATCTGCCCAAAGTTATATGCCATCTACGCCAGAATTCCTGTATGTTGATCGATCTGTAAGGAGTATTGAAATTGATAGGGAGCCTTATGTTGAACATGAGAGAAGAACCGAGTGCCATATCGGTATAACCTGAGAAGTCAAAATAAAGTTGAAGAGAATAGGAAAGGGAGACAGTCCAAGCCTCCACAATATTTAGGATGACAGCGTGGTCGAAACCCTGGTCGACCCATACAGCAAGGGTATCTGCAATACTCACCTTTTTGAACAGGCCAACAAAAAAAAGGAGGAGACCATGAACAAGGTTCTTATTATTTAAAAGCTTATTTTTTAATCGGTCAAACTGAGGCATCATCTCCTTATGGTGGATGATTGGGCCTGCAAGAAGGTGAGGAAAAAATGTGACAAAAAGAAAATAGTTGAGCACGCTGTATTCCTTGGCCATACGTCTGTATACATCCACAAGATATGCAATCTGGGTGAATGTGAAGAAGCTAATGCCCAACGGCAGGGCTATCTGGAGCAGTCTTATGTGACTGCCGGTTATATGGTTGATATTGTTTATAAAGAAATCCGTATATTTGAAATAAGCTAATAATATCAGATTGCCTAGAATTCCAATGATCAAAAAAAGCCTAGATTGGGATTGCTTGGCCCTTGTAAGAGTCAACCCTATCCCATAATTAAAGAGGATGCTTCCAAGGATGAGAGGAATGTAGACTGGATTCCACCACCCATAAAAAAAGAGAGAGGCAAGTACAAGCCAGGCCTTTGAGGCCAGAATCAGTTTTTTTCTGTTCAAAAAGAAATAAATAAATAAAGTTAAGGGAAGAAAAAGAAGAATAAATACATATGAATTGAAAAGCACTGACCGATATTCCTTTTAAGTATAAAGAAATATAGTATTATCAAACAGGTACTAAATCAATGCCAAATCTTTATGTGATCCTGTGATCCTTCTTTTCTTTCTCAGTTTTCCAAGGGAATATGGTAATATGTGTATCATGTTATTACCAAAAAAGCCGAGATACAGGGTGAAAAAGGCTTGTCAAGAATGAACCGGGTTGTGTGGCAGTGGCTTCTCGCGCTTTTTCTCTTAGTCATCGGCGTCTACTACTGGGGATTATCAGATGTTATCAAGATTTCGGTTGTTAGCCGGCCTGCGATAGGTCTTGTTTTTTTCTTTACGGCTTGTTTTACTTTTATACATAACATTCGGTGGTTGAAAGTTCTGAAGTCTCTGTTGTCTGAATTACCCAATAAGCGTCTGGATTTTTTGCACTTCTATCAATGGCTGATGAATAGTTATGCAGTGGGTCTTTTTGTGCCCAGCGATGTGAGCCTTGTTGGTGTAAGAATATTTTTTATGAAGCAATACAAAGAGGTAAAGACCTCTACTGCATTGTTGTCAGTGTTCCTCGACAGGCTTTTTGATGTCGTTGTGCTACTGGTGATCATTATATCAACTTTTCTTATGTTACTGGGTAAAAATAAACTGGGAATGCTCATCATCCCAGTTGGAATAGTTGGGATGGTTTTTGGTTTATTTTTGTGGAAGAATAACGAGATCCTTCCATATCTAATAGTTCTATATTCTCGTGCCATCAACCTGGTTCTGAGATTACCGATTCTTAAGAGATGGAAAAGGACTGATCCTGCCGCAGTCCTGGAATATATTCCAATAAAAAAAAATACACTATGTTCTGTATTGGCGTGGAGTTTTATAAAGTATATCTTTATTGCCCTTCGTTTCTATGCTGTTGGAGTGGTATTCGGGATCACATTCACATTCTTTGATGTATTTTTTGCTGCTTCTCTTGTTCAGCTTGCCGGTTTTATTAATGTCACTCCTGGTGGCCTGGGCGTCATTGAGATGGGATCTTATGGGGCACTTAAATTCATCGGCGCTTCCCATCCGGAGGCAGTTGCTTTTGCTGTTGGACAAAGGATTCTGGTATCGTTGATTATTGTGGCAATTACCCTTGCAATAAACCTGGCAATGTTTGCTAGATCAGGAATCCTGAAAAGCGGCTTATTTGCTGAGAGTAGATAAGTTGCCTGGTAAAAGTATTCCAGGGTAGTTTTCTGTGTGGAGATTTTGTAGAAATGGCTTTGAACCAAAAAGTTTTTGTTCTTGGTCTAGATGGTGCGAGTCCCGAGATAATTGAGTCGTTGATCGATAGGGGCAGGTTGCCCTCATTTAAGGCACTTAAGGATGGGGGGGCCTCCGGGAAGCTGAGAACAACAATTCCTCCTATTACAGGTTCTGCTTGGTCTTCCTTCATGACTGGTAAGAATCCTGGCAAACATGGCATTTTCGATTTTATTTACCGTAAAGAAGGAAGCTATGAACTTTCACCCATCAGTGCACGAATGCGCAACGGGAAGGCATTCTGGACCATTGCGACAGAGGCTGACAGGAAGGTTTGTATCTTTAATGTCCCGGTGACGTATCCTCCTGATCCTGTGAACGGAATAATGGTTTCAGGAATGCTGACACCTTCAGGTAGGAATGATTTCACCCATCCTTTTTCTATAGCTAAAGAGCTTGATAGGGTGGCAGGGAAATACCAGATCCATATTACAGAATCATATTCAAGAAAACAGGAAGATCGATTTTTGAAACATTTGTATGAGGTTACATCAAAACAAAAGCAAGCCATGGATTTTCTTCTCAGTCAGGAAGATTGGGATCTTTTCGTTGCTGTGTATCAGGGGATCGATGTTTTACAGCACGAACTCTGGCACACTTATGATAGGCGGCATTTCCGTCATGGACAATACGAGGAACGTTATATCGATGTCATTCCCCAGTTCTATGAGTACATGGACAGTATTCTTTGTGATGTGATGGACTGGTGCGAAAGAGAAAATGCTATTCTCGTTGTTATGTCCGATCACGGTGCCGGGGCTTTAAAAAAGCTTTTTTATGTTAATAATTTTCTCATTAAAAAAGGTTTCTTAAAATTAAGGAAAAGGGTCATGACAAGATTCAAGCACCTTTTATTTCGCCTTGGTGTGTCACCCATGACCTTCTACCATATTTTACTTTCAGTTGGTCTAGGACGACTAAAGCACAAGACTCGCTTCGGTCAAGGTTCTTCATGGCTTAAGAAGTTTTTTCTCTCCTTCGAGGATGTTGATTGGGGTACTTCAAAAGCCTATGCTATTGGAAGCACAGCAGGACAAATATATGTAAACTTAGAAGGGAGAGAGCCAGGGGGAATTATCAGGAGAGGCGAAGAATACAAAGCTGTAAGGGAAGAAATAATTAAAGAATTGAGGGGTCTTACAGACCCAGAGACAGGACATCATGTCATCGAAGAGATTTACAGAAAAGAAGAACTCTATTCTGGACCTCACACATTAACGGCACCAGATATTGTTTTTTTGCCAAAGGGACTTGAAATAGTTGCATTTGGCGAGTATGAATTCGCCTCCCATCGTACCCTTGATTACTCTCGTGGACTTTCCAGCTCTCACAGGATGGATGGAATTCTCATGGTGAAGGGCGCTGGGTTAAAGAGTAACTCCACGATTATAAATGGTAATATCATGGACATTGCACCGACCATTCTATATCTTATGGGTTTACCCGTTGACCCTGACATGGACGGCATGGTACTAAAGGATGCTATTGAGAAGGAGATTCTTGAACAAAACCCTATCGAAACAGGTGATTTGAATACATGTAGTTTTGCAACAGGTGAGGTCTACACCAAAGAAGAGGAAGAGGAATTGAAGGCCCACTTGAAAAGCCTGGGATATTTTGAATGACGATAACTGGATGATGGAACAATATAAAAAGGCAAACCGACTGTTCTTTTCTTTTGGCGATCTTTATAAAGCCATTATGGGACTGATAGCCTATCATGTTCCGTATCCATCTTTTATTACAGCACTCCTTCACAAGATGAGGGGAGTACGCATAAAAAATGTCTGGAGTGTCTTCATTGCCTACCACGTGGTTATCGATTCCATTCATCCAGACATGGTGGAAATCGAGGAAGGGGCTTGGCTGACAAGGGAGGTCAAGATACTTGCCCATTACAATCCTACGCCATTGCAACGAGATATCGTCGGTGGTAAAAAAATTGAGAATGTAAAAATTGGAAAGGGTGCTTTTGTGGGGGTTGGGGCAATTATCCTACCAGGTGTTACCATAGGGGAGGGTGCACTTATTGGCCCTGGTTCAGTGGTAACGAAAGACATCGAAGACTACATGTGGGTGGCAGGTAATCCAGCACAACCGATAAAATCCTTAAAAGAACTCAAAGCAGGTCCAGACAATAATAGAAGCGTGGTGAGGTCGGATGGTCGAAAATGAGCTTGAAAGGACAATTGTGATCATCCCTGCCCATAATGAAGGTGCCCACATCGCACCTATTGTCACACAGATTAAAGCCAATTACCCGTATTTTGACGTGTTAGTGATTGATGACGGATCCAGTGATGATACGAGGGCAAGGGCTCTTGACGCTGGTGCGTCAGTAATCTCAAATCCTTTCAGTCTGGGTTATGGTGGCGCACTTCAGACCGGTTATATATATGCAACAAGAAATAGATACAATTTTCTTGTGCAACTAGACGGTGATGGCCAGCATGACCCCACCTGTATTTATGATCTTATTAACCCTGTTCAAAGTGGAACTGCAGATATCACCATTGGGTCGCGTTTTCTTATTTCTCAGAAAGAAGGTCTTGATTGGCCTGCTTATAGAGCACCGGTGGTCAGGATGATCGGTATGAGGCTCTTCAGCGCTATTGCCACATTTTTTACAGGGCAAAAGGTTACCGATCCGACATCAGGCTATCAGGCAATGAACCGCAGAGCGTTCCATCTTCTTGCCGGTGACAAATTTCCTATTGACTATCCAGATGCCGACGTAATAATTATGCTTCATCGGGCAGGGTTCAGAATAAAAGAGGTTCCTGTAAGGATGTTCCCTAGCCCTGATGACAAGTCAATGCACAGCGGACTTAAACCGTTATATTATATTTTTAAGATGTTCCTGTCTATTATTGTGACACTTTTAAGACGGTGAGAGAGATGTTTTAAGAGGAGGTAAGTATGTCTTTTCGTATTAAAATAGTCACGTTTGTGATTTGTATTGCCATGCTTCTACTCGTTGTGGATCTTGTGAGAAGACGAAAGCTGAGGGAAGAATATTCACAGCTATGGTTTGCAACGTGGTTCGGTATCCTGGTCCTTATGGTATGGTTTGATCTGCTGAAATGGATATCCCATTTTATTGGCGCGGTTTCTAATGTATCAACCCTGTTCTTGTTTGCCTTTATGTTCCTTATTCTCATAAGCCTTCATTTTTCAGTGGTTATATCAAAACTCACAAACAGATTAAAGGATCTTTCGCAACAATATGCCATTCTCCGAAACGAACTTGAGAGTATGAAGAAGGCCCGGACGGACACCGCGCAATAAAAGCTCTTTCATCTTAAGATCTCTAAAATGCTATCAGACGATTATTCCTCCACCAACCGGTATGCCATTCTTTTCTAGGATAAACCTTCCCATCTCAGGAATGTAAGAGAAGGTATCGA
>Ga0208694_1000683_pt1 | contig 48050 bp, 34 predicted proteins | sample AD_UKC078_MetaG_FD_184442 | JGI IMG/M metagenome (GOLD analysis project Ga0208694, IMG submission 184442) | Active sludge microbial communities of municipal wastewater-treating anaerobic digesters from USA - AD_UKC078_MetaG (SPAdes) (version 2) | ecosystem: Engineered > Bioreactor > Anaerobic >...
CCAATTGTAATTTTAAAATAGTCCAATCTTTTTAAAATTTTACAATGGTAAATACCGATGCTACAGATACATAGTTCAAACGAACGATAGTGAAGTTTGGACTATAGTAGCTGTCCAATCGGTATAAAACTTTCAACTAATTCTTATCCGTGTAAATCCGTTTAATCTGTGTGTTCTGTGTTCCAATGCTTAACGTTAAGTTTATTCATTCAGTAGTTCAACCATCCAAATAGCATCATCTTTAATTTTTTTGTAGGCTAATGTGCTGTAACGTTTGGCAAATCGGGAGTCCCAAAACCATTTTTCTACCGTTTTTCTGTGTTCCTCGGGTATCTCTGTGCTGTTGGTTTTAAAAAAGTAGTATTGTAAAACTATCAAGTGGGTTTGATATGTTGAAATATCGGTTTTGATTGACATATCAATCAGAAAATCAATTGCTTTACTAAGTGCATTTCTGGTTTTAATCCAGATGTTTTTTGCAATCTCTGGATTAAGTTTAAGTTGCGAGCTTGAGCGGCAATCATCAAAAGCATTCATTGCGAGAGAGAAAGTGAAAACACGGTCATTAAGCGCCCCAAGCTTAGCGACTTTCTGCATTGAATTAAACTCTTTCATCTTCTCTTTCAAATCAAACTCGGTACTCCAAGTGGTTGCGTGAACAAGGTCGAACGATGTTAATCGCTTGCCACCCTGGTTAATACGCTCGAATATCTCAACTACATCATCAATTTCATAATTTAGGGTTTTGACTACGCTAACAGGATATTCAAGTAATATTTTTCGAGCATTTTTCCAGTTTTCAGCAATTCTCAGAGAATCGACGGTAAGAGAGTTTAAGGTCTCATCAAACTCTCTGTTGTCAAATAGCTTATACGCTGGTATATTATATTTTTCGCTTTTGAGGCGAGGCACTTTAAACTTCTTTTTGGCAGGATTAAAGCATATTTGCTTGTAATCAATTCCTTCGGCTTCCAAACCACGGAATGTCCTGTAAAGTGATAAAAGTCTCTGTTGTCCGTCGAGAATAAATTGAAACTGTTGGTTTTCAGTGTTATGATTTGGCAAATCGTCAACTGTTCTTACAAAACGGTTGTACTCCTTAGGCGCTATCCACATAAAAAATGTTCCTATGGGATATTGCAAATAGAGACTATTAAGCAACAGAACAATTTTTGGTCTTTCCCATACGTAATCACGTTGAAACATGGGGATTTTGATATTTCCTTTTTCCAATTCGTCAATAAGTTTTGGAAGTGTCCAATCGGCAACGATTTCAATTTTTGTATTCATGGTTTATTATGTTTTAATAGCCTGAAAGTAATTAGCGATTAAAGTTAAAAGTTATTTTTAAAATAGCAATTTAATGAATGTTACTTTTGTTATATTTGGGGAAAATTGTTATGCGAAAAATCCATTTTATAGCCATAGGAGGTGCAGCTATGCACAATTTGGCGATTGATTTAAAAAACAAGGGATTTTATGTTACTGGTTCAGATGATGAAATCTTTGAGCCGTCACGTTCACGATTAGAAGCGCATGGTTTGTTGCCCGAGAAGTTTGGTTGGTTTCCCGAAAAAATCACGCATTCGACAGATACCGTTATTTTGGGAATGCACGCAAAAGCCGATAATCCCGAACTTATAAAAGCCAAGGAATTAGGTGTTTCTGTTGTCTCTTATCCTGAGTTTTTATATAATCAAACAAAAGATAAACTTAGGATAGTTGTTGCCGGAAGTCACGGAAAAACAACCACAACCGCCATGATACTGCACGTTTTAAAAACTCTTAATCGTAAATTTGATTATATGGTTGGCTCACAAATAGAGGGTTTTGAGCTTATGGTGGGATTGTCGGACAACTCTGAAATAGCTGTCTTTGAGGGTGATGAATATTTATCCTCACCAATCGATTTGCGAAGTAAGTTTCATTGGTATAAGCCTGATATAGCTGTTATAACTGGTATTGAGTGGGATCATATTAATGTTTTCCCCACTTTCGAGGAGTATGTGGCTACTTTTAGAAGTTTTGCGGAGGCAATTCCAGAAACAGGTAAACTGTTTTGGTATAAAGAAGATATTGAGTTACAACGTATTGCCAAATCAGCAAATATAAAAGCAGATTTAAAACATTATCCAGGATTGGATTGGGAGAAACGCAATGACTATACAGTTATAAAATTCAGTGGCAAAGAGTATAAATCGCATCTGTTTGGAAATCACAATTTTCAGAATATGAATGCTGCAATGCTCGTTTGCAGCGATTTAGGCATTGATAGCGACAGTTTTTTAAAAGCTATGGAGGATTTTAAAGGCGCAAGCAGAAGGCTGCAAAAAATTAAAGATTCTGAAAACCCCATATTTTTCGATTTTGCACATGCTCCATCAAAAGTGAGAGCAACAGTTTTGGCTGTGCGCCAAATGTTTCCTGACAAAAAGGTAGTTGCTTGTTATGAGCTGCATACATTTAGTTCGCTAAATCGAAAGTTTATACCTCATTATAGCAACACATTGGATAAAGCCGACAAAGCTTTTGTTTATTTCAATAGCGATGTTTTGAAACATAAAAGTATGCCTGAAATAGATCCTGCTTTTGTTGCTGAATGTTTTAAACATCATAACCTTGAGGTTTATACTGATAACAGTTTGATGTTCGAGCAAATTTTTCGTGAGTGGCGGTCGGGGGCAGTTGTGCTTTTGATGTCGTCGGGGAATTTTGGGGGCTATGATTTGCAATTAGCAATTAGCAATTAGCAATGCTTGCACTGAGCAAAGTAGAAGTGAATAATGAACAATTAACAGTTAATGGCATGGTAATCAACGCATAATTGTAATTTGAAAAATATTGGACAATTTTTAAATTACAATTGGCATTAAATATTTTCAGATTTTTCACACAGTTTTAGCCACCTATCGCTTTTTTGATCTATAAGTTTTATTATTTCGCCTATTCGTTCTGATTTGGCTATTAGCTTTTCGTAGTCGTCAGTGCAATTGTTTATTTCGTTTTCGAGTAGGTTTTTTTCGGCTTCTAATTCGTCAATCTCTTTTGTTAAGTTTTCGAGTTCTTTTTTTTCGGCAAAACTCATTTTTTGAGGCTTTTGCGATGTTTTCTCTTGACGTTTTGTTGCCTCTTTTTGGATTTGTCGTGCTTTTGTCTCCTCCAGTTTTTGTTGCTCTCGGTTCCATTCGTAGTATTCGCTGTAGTTGCATGGGAAACCGCTGATTTCTCCATTTCCTTCGAAAATTAACAGTCCGTCAACAACCTTATCTAAAAAGCGGCGGTCGTGTGATACAACCAAAACCACGCCTGCAAAACTTTCGAGATACTCTTCCAATATCGTCAGAGTTTGAATATCTAAGTCGTTTGTAGGTTCATCGAGGATTAAAAAGTTTGGGTTTTGCATTAAAATCGTACACAAATACAACCTGCGTTTTTCTCCTCCGCTAAGCTTGTGGATAAATGAGTTTTGAACATTTGGTGGGAAAAGAAACATGGTTAAAAATTGTGATACCGACAACACTTTGCCATCGCCCAATTTTACAACTTCGGCAATATCTCGAACAGCGTCAATTACACGGCTGTTTTCGTCAAACGAAATACCCTCTTGTCGAAAATATCCAAACACAACGGTTTCGCCTGTTTCAATTTTTCCCTTGTCGGGTTTGATATTTTCGGTAATGATGTTCAGAAAAGTTGTTTTCCCTGTTCCGTTGCTACCTACTATCCCAAGGCGTTCGTATCGGCGGAAGTTGTACGAAAAATTGTCTAATATTTTTAAGTCGCCAAACGACTTATGTAGGTTGATCACTTCCAAAATCTTTTTTCCCAACCGCGCTGCTCCAACTCTTATGTTGATGTTTTTTTCGTCGAAACGTTTCGAAGCCTCGTCACGCAACTTGTAAAAAGCGTCTATTCGGTATTTAGCTTTGCCTGTTCGTGCCATTGGTGTTTGTCGCATCCATTCAAGCTCACGCCGAAATGTGTTTGCTGCACGTTCTACGTTTGCTTGTCTGGCTCCTATGCGCTCCTCTCGTTTCCTTAAGAAATAGGAGTAATTGCCACTGTACCAATATATTTGTTTTTCATCTATCTCCATAATGTCGGTGCAGATGCTATCTAAAAATTGCCGGTCGTGAGTAACCATTAGCATGGTGGTTTTTGTCGAAGCGAAATATCCCTCTATCCACTCGACCATGTTTAAATCTAAGTGGTTTGTGGGTTCGTCTAAAATCAAGAAGTCGGGTTCACTTATCAAAGTAGCCGCCAATGCGACCCGTTTATGCTGACCTCCCGAAAGGGTCTCAACCTTTTGTTTAATGTCGGTTATATTTAGCTGCATAAGAATTTGTTGCGCTTTGGTTTCCATATCCCATGCGTCTGTGGCATCCATAAGTTCTATAGCAGCTTGTAACTCTTTTTTATCGCAACTTATTAGCGCTTGTTCATATCGGTTAATTGCTTTTATAGCTTTGTTGTCGCCTTTGAATACGTTGTCAAGTATTGATAATTCGGGGTCTAAAAATGGATTTTGGTCGAGATATCCAACCGTTATTTCGTTTCTCCAAACAACATTTCCAGAGTCGGGAGTATCTAATCCTGCAACAATTTTCAACAGAGTTGATTTCCCTGTCCCGTTGCGAGCAATCAGCCCAACTCGTTGATTTTCTGATATTGAGAAACTTATCTCGGAAAGCAAGATTAAACTGCCAAATGATTTTGTTAGGTTTTCGATTTGTAGGATAGGGGTCATAATGCTTTTTAGGTTCAAAATAGTAAATGAAATATTGAGTAAAAAAGGGAATATTCTGTAAACATAATTTCAAAAGTTTATTTTCTTAACAAAATATTGTCATTTTTTGTTTTGATATATGAAATTTTATGCTTTACTTTGTTTTTAACAGTAACTTAATAAGTTATAAAAGAATGTAAGAATATAAAAAATAAGGACGTATCCGAAAATCCATAAAAGAGTAGGATGTGGAAGCCGAAAAACACACGAGTAGGCATTAGCTTTAAATTTATAAATTATGAAAAAAACTGTTTTTTTAGCTTTAGCTTTAGTAGGGCTTATGTTAGTGGGTTTCACAAGTTGCTCAAAAGAGTGTGAATGCCAAAGCTACGTTAATGGTGAAAAAGTTGGCTCTCCAACAACTATTACCAGAGAGAGCGGCAAGAAATGTAAAGATTACAATGAAACTGCTGAAGCTTTTGGCGTTAAAACTGAAGTTAAGTGTAAATAAACATTTTAGCTTGATTTATAAAATTTTGTAAATCAAGCTTTTTTTCCTTTTATGTGGAAGTTAGTAGTAAAAATATTAGTAGGCTTAGTTTTTATAGCCTCAGCAATTTTAAAACTTATAACCATAGATGATTTTGAAATTTATATTTTTACTATTAATCTCTTTTCGTTAGACTTATCAATTTTACTTGCAAGACTTATAATTGGTTTTGAGTTTTTTCTAGGTATGTTATTGTGTCTAAACTTGTTTAAACTCATTACCGATTTGACTATTGCAACTACACTTGTTTTCACAATTTATTTGCTAATTAGAGCGATTGCAGGAGATACAGAGAACTGTCAATGCTTCGGCTCTAATATATTTTTAAGCCCCACTCAATCGATAGTTAAAAATGTAGTTTTAATTGCAGGTTTAGTTTGGGCAAGAAACTCAAAATATTTTCAGTTTAAATACAAAAAACTATTATCCATAGGCATACTTGTTACAAGTATTGTTGTGGTAAATATTCTATCCCCCCCAGACTTTCTATACTATAACGATTATTCAAGATATACCGATAACTATAATGTCGAATACTTCGAGAAATTTAAGGTTAATCCTGTTTTAAAAGAGAGAGAAAACAAAAAAACTGTTATCTGTTTTTTCAGTACAGGATGTAGATTGTGCAATTTGACCGCAAAAAAAATATCAGGAATAATTAATAGTCATAATATTGATAAAAGCAGTGTGCTCTATGTGTTTATTAAGACAGATGATAATGACATTTCTGAATTTTTAATCAAAAACAAGTCTATTGGTATTGAGCATATTCAACTACCGAGAGATGAAGTTTTACTGATAACTTATGGCTCGGTGCCAATTATAATTCTTTACGACAACGAAGTTATTGATTCGTTTATTTACAGGGGAATAGTTGAAAAAAATATAGTAAGTTTTTTCAAAAACTAAGAAAGTAAAAACAATTATTATCAGCACACCAGTTGAAAATTTCCAATCGTAAAGTTAATAAAGTAGAGACGCAATGCATTGTGCCTCTACAAAAAGTTTGTCGGGTTTATTTATTTTAGTAATTTTGTATTATGAGTACAATAAAACAAACAAAAATAAACTCACTCTTGCAAAAGTTTCCACAAGGTGCATTGTATTTTGGTTCTTGGATGAACCAAAATGGAATATCTTATTTTCTACAGAGACATTATCGTAATTCACAGTGGCTTACGGCAATAGATAATGGAGTTATGTACAGAACAGGTGAAAAACCAACTCTGTATAGTGCTTTATCTTGTTTTAACACTCAGTTGAATAAAAATTTTCATATAGGAGCTGTGTCTGCTTTGGAGATACGAGGTATTGTACATTATGTTCCACTCGGTAGGCGAACAGTAGTTGTTTATTGTCCGCGTGGCGAATGGTTCCCTAAGTGGTTCTCAAAGTATGATTGGGGCGTTGAAATATTAAGAAAATACACTGAATACGGTGAAACAGGAATAACTAAAATTAATGAAAACAATTTTGAAGTGGCTGTTTCTTCGCCAGAAAGAGCATTTTTAGAATGTTTAGACCTTGCACCAAAACATTATAATCTTACTGATTTATATCAAGTTATGGAAATGTTAAACGGATTAAGACCAAACTTATTACAGCAGTTATTAGAAGAGTGTAATTCTGTAAAAGTAAAGCGTTTATTTTTGTATATGGCTGAAAAAGCAAATCATCAATGGTATGAAAATTTAGATTTATCAAAAATAGATTTGGGTAAAGGTAAACGCTCAATTGTGAAAAATGGTGTGTTTAATTCAAAATATCAAATAACTATACCGCAAGACTTAGCAAACTATGAATAACTCTTACCATCAACAAGTTTCGTTGCTTCTGAAAATTATTCCAGCCCTGTCAGGTTTAGATGATTTTGCTATTCATGGTGGAACAGCTATCAATTTGTATTTGCTTGATTTACCTCGCTATTCAATAGATATAGATGTTACCTACATACCTATAATGCCCAGAGAGGAATCTTTCGCCGCTATTGACAATAATCTAACCCTTTTAAAAGAAAAAATTAGAACAATAATTCCAGATGTTATTGTGTCTCGGAAAACAAACAAACTATACTGCTCACAAAAGGGTGTTATGGTAAAAATTGAAGTTAGTGGAACGAAACGGGGAGTTATTGAGCCTTGTGAAATGAAAATACTTTGTAAAAGAGCGCAAAACGAATTCGAAACCTCGAACAATGCTAAAATTGTCTCTTTTTCGCAACTTTACGGAGGGAAAATAACAGCTGCCCTCGATAGACAACACCCTCGCGACCTTTTTGATGTAAAATTGATGTTCAATTTTGTAAATAATTTTGAACAAGTAAAAAAGGGTTTCTTTTATTGCCTTTTAGGAGGAGATAGACCAATTGTTGAAACGCTATCGCCAAACAGGATAGACCAGCAAGAGACTATGATAAAACAATTTTCAGGAATGACAAATATTCCGTTCTCATACGATGATTACAACGAAACACGTGAAAAGTTGATTGATTTTATAAACTCAAACCTAACTGAGCAAGATAAAAACTTTTTACTCTCTTTTGAAGAGGGACAAAAACTGTCGAAATTTATTGAATATCAAGAGTATTTACAATTTCCGTCAGTACAATGGAAATTGCAGAATATCAATAAATTAAAAGAACTGAATCCAAACAAACTGAAACAAAACATAAAGAAATTGGAAAAACTGCTTTTTAGCGGAAAGTAAGTAGCTGATTTAATGACTTATTTTTTTCTTGATGAGATTATTTCAAAAAATTAACATGTTGAGAAATATTTGCAAAAAGCTGATTTTAAACAGTTTAAAACATTTGTCTAATACATAAAAACCTCAAATTAAACATTATGCATGGTAAATCCCATTTTATAAAGGCAGTATTTCAATTTTATTGTATATATTTGTCAACGACATTGGAAGTATGTACATAGTAAAAATTTAGGTGAATGCATAAATTAGGTGAGTATATTATTTATTATCGTAACTTATTGGCATGTATAATAAGTTACACATATTATGTGCAACTTCCTAAGTGTCAAGCAATTACCCCCCCCCATTTTAGCACAACACGCTAAAAATCAACAACTTGACAGACATGATTCTTACTTGTTAACCGAAGAAACTTTTCTTAGGTGCAATTTCTGTATATATGTGATAAACACTGTGTTTAATGTTTTAAGTTTTGAAAATCAATATTATACCAATTGTAATTTAATTTTACACAGAGCGAGGTTAAAGGATAAATATCTATGTAACAAATATATAACTTCAAAAAGTAATAACGGCGGAATAGAGTGTATGCCTAATCGATGTTATTAAACGGTTTTAACAAATTAAAAAACTAATACGGTCTGCGAGAGCCAACGGGTTGACCATCCAAAGTGACGAAAATCTGTTATTGAACTCTAAAAGTGGAGACCAGATTCCACTAAAAAAACGGGGCGTTATCCGAAAAGCCATACGAGTAGGATACTTAATTTATATTTAATTTATGGAAACTGTTACAACTACATTACAAAAATCCTCGAAGAGATGGAGAAAATGGCATTCAATATTTTTTATAATCATAGGAGCATTAATGTTTTTTGGAATTTTTATATCTTCACCTCCTAATTTTTCTGACACATGGTCTGAGTTACAGATATCATTCCATTTCGGAAGACTCATTAATGCATTATTTTTACAATCATTTGTAATTCTGCCAGATCATTTAACAATTATTGCCTTAATATTATTCTTACCCTTTAAGCACGATAGGACAAAACTATCTTCTGCTGTTCTTATAACAATTCTGTCTCTTAATCTGATATATGAAATACTATTTGGAGCATTCTATTTTAAAAGTTTATTATCTTATATATCGATACCGAAAGTGTTCTTGTTTTCATTATCTCCAATTTTGGTAATACTTTTAATTACGGTATTTTCTTTCAAATGGAGAACTGAGCCTTTTATTTCAGGTAATTCTGTTGCTCCTAAAAATAAATTTTTAAAAATAATCCAGTCGCCATATTGGCTTTTCAACAAGGCATCAAATTTTGCTTTTAAGCAAAAAAATACTGTAGTTGCATTAATTGTTAATGTCATACTTTTTATTGCTATAGGGAAATTGATTGCTTTTTGCATTTTTGGATTTGTTTGGATATTACTGCCTATAATCGCTTATATGTTACTTTGGGCTTTAATAATCGCTGTGATTTATGCTCTTGTTTACATTTTTTTCCTACGAGGCGACGGTTCAGGAACTTCCGATTATGTAGCTGAAGATACTGGTTGTCCTTTTGCTGGGAGAATACTTGTTGACAAAGAAACAGAAGTATTGGGTTTTAAATGGACAGCAAAAGAAACTATTTTTACTATAGATAACGATTGGAATGTAAAATCAAACGGAAAAGATTTTGGGTGGATTGATAAAAAAGGTCAAATAAGAAAAGGTATTAAGGATGATCCTGATGCAACAATGTCTTTTAGAGAAATTATTGGAAGAGTTAAAAACAATACGTTTTATATCGATAATAATAAAGTTGGCGAACTTGTTAAATGGTAAGTAATATTATTCATTTTGGCGTAATTGCCAATTGTAATTGGAGTTATATGATACAAAAATTATTATGCGACATTTATGCCTTATCGTATGTACATAAATAGCCATCTATTTTGAGATCATAATACTGATTATTAATAAAATAAAGCCAACTGAATCATATAAAACGGTTGGCTTTTTGTATCTTACCAAAAACGTTAAAAAGAAAAAAGCAAACAATAAGCAAAGTAGCATGAATTTAAAGAGTTCACGCACTATTTTTAATGTTATCAACGTTATATCAATTTAAAACCCAATAAATAATATGGAAAAACCAAGTGAATTGATAAAGAGACATTTGAAAGCTATTCAGGGTTATCGTGAAAGGATTAGTGAAATTTCAAATTTTGTAACCATGTATGAAAAAAGAGAATCCAAAATTCGCAACCTTGAAGACGAGGACCCGGAAAAGCTCTTAGAGTTTGAAACAGAAGAAGATTTTATTGTCGCAGCATATACGTTGACGGGTTATTTATCTCTCTGTGCTTTTTATACCGAACGAATAGATTTTCACGCTACTGAAATATGCGCAATTTTAAAAGAGTTCGATATTGATGATGACTCTATTAATAGTTTATACGAAGGTCTAACAGGTCCATTTTATATTGACGGTCTTGAGGGGGAAAAGATTTTTCACGAGTTTTCAGAAATTTACCTGAACAATTCTCGAGAGAGATTTTCTGATATTTATAATAAAAATTACTATGAGACAGGTAAGGAATACCTGAGCAGACTGAAAAATTGGATTTATGAAGCAAACAGAATGAGTACTTATCGCGATAATATAATGGATGAGTATATTAATACTTTAATTAATTCGTTAAAGCCAACTTAATCAGCAAATTAGAAATTATAAGTTAGAAGTCGGAAGCCCGAAATTTGGTATTCCGCCTTATCGTAAGTAAAGTTGCACTGATTTTCTAAATTTACCCCAATTTTGACCGCCAAGCCTTAGAAATCTTATAATAAAAATACATATCTTTGTCGGTTCGTAGAAACGGTTCGGTATGCTTTATGCCGTGAATCAGTTTTATTTCAAACAATTATGGGTAAACTACAAGATAAAGAGAAGCAACTGTTATTAGACAAAAGATACTTGCAAATGGCTCATATTTGGGCACAAAATTCGTATTGTAAAAGAAGACAGGTTGGCGCTTTGCTTGTTAAAGATAAAATGATTATTTCCGATGGTTACAACGGAACCCCGTCGGGATTTGAAAATATATGTGAAGACGAACAAGGCAACACCAAACCTTATGTTTTACATGCCGAAGCGAATGCTATAACAAAGATTGCAAAGAGTGCGAACTCATCAAATGGAGCGACTTTGTACGTGACCGCAGCGCCCTGTATTGAGTGCGCCAAACTGATTATTCAATCGGGGATTGTCCGCGTTGTATATTCAGATATGTATAGATTGGAAGATGGGAAACGATTACTCGAGCAAGCTGGAATAGAGATGGTTTATATTCCCGATTGTCAATAAATTTATTTGAACGATATTATTTTACACCGCATGCAACAAAATAAAAATTTTAATACTCTTCTGCCCTTAATAGTTTCAATAAGTATTGTTTTGGGAATGGTAATGTATAAGTATCTGTTGGGTGGATATAGTACCAACAGTAAAAAACAGTTTAGCCCCGAAAAAATAAACGTTTTTCTTAAACAATTGGAGGCAAATTACGTTGACACAATATCTTATGACTCATTAGTAGAGAGTGCGATTGCACCTATATTGGAACAATTAGATCCCCATTCGGTGTATATTCCTGCTGTTGAGCGAGAAGAATCTGATGAGCCATTACGCGGCAATTTCGAGGGTGTTGGAATCCAGTTTAATTTGCGTAACGATACTGTTTATGTTATTCAAACAATATCGAGTGGTCCAAGCGAAAAAGTTGGAATTCGTGGTGGCGACCGTATTGTAAAGGTTGACGATTCGGTTGTTGCGGGTGTGGGGATAAGCAACGAAAAGATCATGTCGAAGCTTAAAGGACCAAAGGGCTCAAAGGTTAAGGTTACTGTTGTAAGACCAGGTGTTGATAAAAAAATCGAATTTGATATTACTCGAGATAAAATTCCCATCAATAGTATTGATGTTGCCTATATGGTAACCAAAGATGTAGGATATGTTAAGATTGCACGGTTTAGCCTTACTACACATCGCGAGTTTATGCAGAAAGTAGCAACATTAAAACAGGAGGGTATGCGTAAGTTGATTTTGGATTTACGTGGCAACGGTGGTGGAGTGATGCAAGACGCTGTTCGTATAGCCGATGAGTTTCTACCCGCAGGGAATATCATAGTTTATACTGAAGGTAAAGCGCGTCCACGTTTCGATTATTATGCGTCAGCACAGGGCTATTTGCAAAACGATGAGGTTGTTGTTCTGATTGACGAATGGAGCGCTTCGGCAAGTGAAATATTAGCGGGCGCATTGCAAGATAATGACCGAGGTACTATTATAGGTCGCCGAAGCTTTGGAAAAGGATTGGTTCAAGAACCATTTTACTTCGATGATGGTAGTGAGCTACGTCTTACTGTCGCAAGATATTATACGCCTACAGGTCGTTCAATTCAGAAACCGTATGACAACGAAGAGGATTATGCTCAAGATTTAATACGGCGCTTCGAACGGGGCGAGTTTACAGCCGAGGATAGTATTAAGCACGATGAATCTCTTAAATACACCACCCCGGGCGGAAAAACTGTTTATGGTGGAGGAGGAATAATGCCTGACATTTTTGTTCCAGCTGACACATCACAAGGGTCGAAATTTTATGCTAAAGTACGTCAACGCGGTCTCGATTATCAGTTTTCTTATGATTATGCAGATGCAAATCGCGATAAGTTAACTAAATTTAAAGACGCAAAAAAATTAGAACAATATCTTGATAATGAGAATATTATGAACAGTTTTATTGAGTATGCCGAGAAAAAAGGAGTTACTCCCACACAAAACGACAAAACAAAGAGAGATAAATATCTTACCAAACAGGTAAAAGCCCTTGTTATTAGAAATATCTTTGATGACGGAGGTTTCTATATGATTATGAATGAGATAGACCCAACATTTTTAAAAGCATTAGAAGTAGTTCAAAAGTAAACAATATAAATCACAATAGATATGACAAAATTATTAAATTCAAATCTCCCTTATAAAGTTGCCGATATGTCGTTGGCAAAATGGGGGCACAAAGAGATTGAACTTGCTGAAAACGAGATGCCTGGACTTATGTCTTTGAAAGAAAAATATGGCGCTGAGAAACCCTTAAAAGGTGCACGTATTACAGGTTCATTACACATGACAATCCAAACAGCCGTATTGATAAAAGTACTAAAGAGCTTAGGAGCCGAGGTACGTTGGGCAAGTTGTAATATTTTCAGTACACAGGATCATGCTGCTGCGGCAATTGCCGACCTTGGAATACCTGTGTTTGCATGGAAAGGCGAAACATTAGAGGAGTACTGGTGGTGTACACTTCAAGCGCTGAATTTTCCTGACGGAAAAGGTCCAAATCTTATAGTTGATGACGGTGGCGATGCTACGCTTATGGTTCACACGGGCGTTGCAGCAGAAAAAAATGCCTCGATATTAGATCGTAAAGCCGGTGGTCCAGACGAGGTTGAACTTTTGAAGCTCTTGAAAAACTTGTTATCCGAATCTCCAAACTATTGGAGCAGCCGAATTAAAGAGCTAAAAGGTGTTTCGGAAGAGACAACCACAGGAGTACACCGCTTGTACCAAATGATGGAAAGAGGAGAATTATTGTTCCCTGCAATTAACGTAAACGACTCGGTTACAAAATCTAAGTTCGATAACCTTTATGGTTGTAGGGAATCGTTGGCAGACGGGATTAAGCGTGCAACAGATATTATGCTTGCAGGAAAAATTTCGGTCGTATGCGGATATGGCGATGTTGGAAAAGGCTCTGCACGTTCATTAAGAGCGTACGGTTCACGAGTAATTGTAACCGAAATTGACCCAATTTGCGCTCTACAGGCGGCAATGGAGGGTTTTGAGGTAAAACCAATTGAAGACGCTTTGAGCGAAGGCGATATTTTTGTTACTACAACAGGAAACAAAGATGTTATAACTGCCGAGCACATGTCTAAAATGAAAGATCAGGCAATAGTTTGTAACATCGGACACTTCGATAATGAGATTCAGGTTGCTCAGTTAGAGAGCTGGAAAGGCATTAAAAAAGTGAATATTAAACCACAAGTTGACCAATACTATTTCCCTGATGGACACAGTATTATCCTATTAGCCGAGGGTCGATTAGTTAATTTGGGTTGCGCCACAGGACACCCATCGTTTGTAATGAGTAACTCATTTACAAATCAAACATTGGCTCAAATCGACTTGTGGAAAAACAAATATGAGATTGGTGTGTATCGTTTGCCAAAACATCTTGATGAAATGGTTGCACGCCTGCATCTTGACAAAATAGGTGTTAAGCTAACCAAACTTACTCAAGAGCAAGCTGATTATATTGGTGTTCCTGTTGAAGGTCCTTACAAACCAGAACATTACAGGTATTAGTTAAAAGGCAAAGTAGGGGGCGACCCTTTTGACTTTTGATAAAGATTATTTCGATTTTGCTCATTTTGAATTGTTCACTTCGACTCCGCTCAGTGAACGGGGGCAACGGGCGTTGAGCGGAGTCGAAACGCAGTTTAAAATTAATAACTTTAATACGATAAGCTGTCCGAAATAGATTTTCAGACAGCTTATTGTTTATAAACATCACATTCTAATTTGCTGTAAATGACGACAAAGCAAAACAAAAAATCAGCACTAATAATCGCTACACTTAGCGCATTCTTAGGTCCTTATATGGGGTCGTCAATTAATATTGCACTTCCCGATATTGGCGAAACTTTTTCGATGAGCGCTATATCTTTGGGTTGGGTGGCAACATCATATATTTTGACAGCGGCGGTATTTCTAATCCCATTTGGCAGACTTGCCGATATTTATGGCAGGAAAAAGAACTATATCATTGGTATATCGATATTTACTTTAAGTTCACTACTGTGCGCGGTTGCACATTCACAAGCCTCAATCATAGTATATAGGGTAATTCAGGGTATAGGAAGCGCATTTATTTTTAGTACGGGAACTGCAATATTGGTTTCGGTTTATCCTCCTAATGAACGTGGTAGAGTGTTGGGAATAAATGCGGCAGCGGTTTATATAGGTTTATCTATTGGTCCCTTTTTGGGTGGTATCCTAACTCAAGCATTTGGTTGGAGAGCAGTGTTTTGGGTTAATGTTCCGGTAGGGATATTACTTGTTTTGCTTTCAGCAATTTTATTAAAGGGCGAATGGGCAGAAGCTAAAGGCGAAAAGTTCGATTTACTAGGAAGCATAATCTTAATAGCCTCATTAACAGCGCTTATTTTGGGAATGGGAAACTTGCCACATACCAACGGTGTAATCATGGTAATTGCAGGCATTTTAGGGGTGATTTTATTTGTTGTGCAGCAGATGCGTGTAAAATATCCACTTATCAAAATTTCGTTATTTACAAAAAATCGTGTTTTTGCATTTTCTAATCTTGCAGCGTTTATCAACTATAGTGCGACTTTTGCCATCACATTTTTGTTAAGCCTTTATTTGCAGCATGTTAAGGGTTTCGATGCTCATTATGCAGGAACGATATTGGTTGCACAACCTATTGTTATGGCTCTGTTTTCGCCAATTGCCGGCAAACTCTCTGATAAAACAGAGCCCAGATTTGTAGCTTCCGTAGGAATGGCTTTGGTTGCCATTGGTTTGTTTTTACTGATTTTTGTTAATTCCGAAACAACAACCTTAACTCTTGTGTTATACCTAATGTTGCTTGGACTTGGCTTTGCTCTATTCTCATCGCCAAACACAAATGCCGTTATGACTTCCGTTGACAAAAAAACATACGGAATTGCATCGTCAATACTCGGAACAATGAGGCTGACAGGTCAAATGTTTAGTATGGGTATTGCAATGCTTGTATTTTCGATTACTCTCGGAAAAGCCAAGATAACACCCGATTTATACGACCAATACTCAAGTAGCATGAGTTATATATTTGTGATATTTACGGTGCTTTGTGTTTTTGGGGTGTTTGCTTCGTTAGCTCGTGGAAAAGTACACAAAATCAATTAGCAATTAGCAATTAACAATAAATCAATTGAATATCAATGTGTTGCAGAGACGGAGTATGCTCCGTCTCTACGTTAAAACGCAACCTGTGTAAAATCCGTTAAATCCGTGTCATCTGTGTTCCAACACTTTCTGCTTTTATCTATTTTGTTCGTTGTCACTAGCATACCATTCACAATAGCTTGTTGAGGTTTCGTATAGTTTTATACTGTACAGCTCAACATTGTTCGGTAACTCTTTACTGAGCTTATTTGCAAAATCGCAAACAAGATTTTCGCACGTAGGCTCAAAAGGTTTTACAATTATTTTTCCCTTGTACTGTTCGAGAAAAGCGCCCTTAAATGACTGCTCCGAGACCATCAGAGAGTGATCCAGCGGATCGACAATTGATTTGTTTACTATTTTTTTTAATTCCCCAAAGTCAATAAGCATACCATATTGTGGACTATCAGTATCGTTACAAGGATACCCGGAAATAGTCACAAAAAGTTTATAGCTATGACCGTGAATATTATTACATCCTCCTAAATGGTTTTTTAGGAGATGAGACATCTCGAAAGAGAACTCTTTTGTTATTCTAACTCTGTTTTTATTTATCACTTCTGTGTGTGTTATAGTATATTGGCAAAAAATTATAAGACTTGAAAGTACTCATTTTTCGAAAAAATTAACTTTGTTTTGAAAAACTCTTTAAATTTATACTTTTTTACAATACTGTGCCAAAAATTTAGAATAACAAGTCAAATTTTTATATATTGCAAGTTGTTTGTTTCAGGAGTAGGAGCAAGGCTGCTATGTTTAAAAAAAACCTATAAAGTGAACATAACAACTCAAGTCTGAAACGTGATTATTAAGCATATAAACCCCATGAGAAAAAATAAAAAATCTAAATATATGAGATGCTTTCACTTAACGCTATTACTGTTTTTTGCATCACTTTTATCAATTGATGCTTCGGGACAAAACAGAACGATTGACAGCCTATTAAGATTGGTAACATTAGAAAAGGAAGATACCTCGAAAATCTCACTCTATATTAAATTAGGAGACAGTTTTGAAAAATCTAATCCCGATTCTAATCGTTATTTTACCTTGAAGGCGTTGGATTTAGCCAAAAGCGTAGCTCAAAAGAGCCGCAACGATAAACACGGACCTGTTCTTGGTCAATATCAAGCTCGTTTAGGGAAAATTTACTACCATCAAAAGCAATACGAAAAAGCTGTAGAATATTACTATCAATCAATAAAAACGTTCAGGAATTACGAAAAATCGAAAAATGAGGAAGTTGTTAACCTGTCGAAAAAAGGAGTAATAGACGGATATTTTTACTTGGGTCTTGTTTTTTCTGAAAAAGGGAATTTCGATAAATCAATAGAGTTCTATTCCGAAGCAATTAAACTGATGGAAAAAATTTCTGATTTTCAGGGAATTGCACGTTCATACAATAATATAGGAACAGTCTATTATTATCAAGGAAACCTGTCTGAAGCTATTGAGTATTACAACAAGTCAATTGAAATTAGGCAACAAATAAACGACTTTAATGGCATAGCTAATAATTATTTGAATATCGGAGTGCTTTACACCGACCAAGGAAAATTTGATTTAGCAATCGATAGCTATTTAAAAGCCTTAAAGTTAAAAGAAGAACTCGGCGATAAAAAGGGGATAGCACACTGTTACAACAATATAGGAAATTTACATGCCGAACAAAATAGTTTTGAAAAGGCTATAGATTATTATTTAAAAGCGCTCAAAATACGTGAAAATATTGATGATAAAGTGGGAATTTCTGGTTGTTATACGAATATTGGAGTAATTTATTCAGAATTAGATCAACATGATAAAGCCTTAGAATATTACCAAAAAGCAATCCCGATATACACCGAATTGTCAGACTATAGCGGATTAGCTGACAATTATAATAATATGGGGATTGTTTATCGAAACAAAGGTGAATTTTTTAAGGCAATGGAGTTCTTAAAAAAAACTCTTGAAATTAGAGAAAAAATAAACGACAGTCACGGTTTGGCTACGGTTACCTTAAATATTGCTTTAACATATTCTGATATGTCGAGCATGGTTGGCAAAGAAAAATCAGCCGAGTATCTTAAATTGTCACTTAACCACGGCTTAGATGCCTTACAATTAGCCAAAAAAATAGGCTCTGTAACATTGCAAAAGGGAATTGTTGATGTATTAGTAACGTCATATAAACTTAATGGCGATTATGTTAAAGCTTTAGAATATGCTCAACTTAGCATGGATCTTCGCGACAGTCTGTATAAAGAAGATAAAGCAAAAGCTTTGGCTGAAATGGAGGCTCATTATCTTTTTGACAAAAAGCAGCAAATAATTGAAAAACAGACCCTACAGCTTGAAAATCAACAACAAATTATTTCAGATATAGAGTGGGAAAATAAAAAGAAAAATATTTATCTAATTATAGCGATAATCAGCGCTTTAAGTTTGGCTGCTATTACAATATTTTACGTGTATAAAAGCAGGCAAAAACATTTTGAAACCAACAATCAATTAGTGCAATTAAATACAGAAATATTGCAATACAAAAAGAAAATATTGACATTGAGCGATAAGATTGAACTTAAAAAAAGCAATATCGCGAGTGACATCGCATACATAGACGCCGTTCAGAAAAGCTTATTAATCAGCCCACAAGCAATAAACGAAGTTTTTAACGACTTCTTTTTAATTTACAAACCGTGTGAAATGTTAAGTGGCATTTTTTATCTAATAAAACAGAACGAACATTCAATATATATAGCGATAGCCAACTCAATGGGACATGGAATACAAAATTCACTTATCAGTATGCTGGGATATACGTTTTTAAATGAAATTGTACATAATAAAATTAGTTCACACACAAATCTGGCTCTTGATGAGATAAGAGAAAAAATTAATAACAGTTTGTCTCAAGCTAAAAGCCCTGACAGTCAAGATAATAGTATGGCAATAGCGTTTTGTATTATCAATAAAGCTTCAAAAAAACTTTACTATTCGGGAGCGATGATACCATTGTTGTTAGTTCGCCACGAGGAGAGCAAAACAGAGCCTGTTTTAGAGATTTTTGAACCTGATTATCAGTCCATTGGAATTTACGCTGACGAAAAACCGTTTGTCGAGAAAGTTGTGCAATTGCGCGAAAAAGACACTCTTTATATTTTTGCTAACGATATTTTGCAACTTGGAGATAATAATAGACAAGAGTTTACCGAAAGTCAGTTACAAGAAACCATTCTTGCTGGAAGCCACAAAGACATGAAAGAACAGGGTAAAAACATTGAAACTTTTATTTCAGAGTTGAAAGGAAGAAGCGATCAAGTTGACGATATATTAGCTTTCGGAATCAGAATTTGAGAGTTCTGTAGTATTACACCGAGAAAATTCGTTTAAGATAATCTGAAATGTATCACTGTTACAAACAGGCATTTCAGGAAGAAAAATATCCCATTAGTTGGGGAAAGGCGCTAATCCCAAAACATGAATCTTCAAAAATCAACCATATCATAAAAAACACACTCTTTCCTAAATGTTCTTTAACTCCTATTATATAACTAAATTGCAATAGTTTGATTATTAACACAATTTGGCTTTTAGCTTTTAGCTATGTGCATTATTAGTAGGACGTGTTTTGAGTATTGAAAACGTTGCTTGCGCGAATCGCATTACTTGGGCTAAAGCCCAAAAACACGTGTACCAACATAATCCCCGACTTGAAAGTCAGGGCTATTGATACAACAATTGCCCCCTTTAATTGCCATAGGCTAATAGCTAACAGCCAATTGCTAATGGCTTTTACACACTTCGACAAGCTCACTTCGACTCCGCTCAGCGACTAAGTGCAGAGCGGTCTTCCGACTTCCGTCTTCCGACTTTTTTTGTCAAGTACAAAAGCACATAGGTCAAAATTTATTATTAACAATGGTTGTTTGCCCAGCTATTTGCTTATTTTTGTGAAAAAATAGCAAAGTATGATACCTTATATCAATATTTTATCAGCCTTTTTTACTGCATTTATTATTACTCATATAGTTATCCCCATAATAATCAATATTTCGGTTAATAAAAATTTGGTTGCCCAGCCTAATGAAAGAACATCACATACAAGTTTGGTCCCAAACTTAGGGGGGATGGGTATTTTCATCGGCTTTATTCTCTCTTTTACCCTATTTTCAAATTTTGAATCTTTCCCAAGCCTGCAATACTTTTTGTTTGCAATGATTTTGATTTTCTTTTTGGGAATTAAGGATGATATAACCGCGCTATCTGCTTCTACTAAGTTTCTGGGACTACTAGTTGCCGTAGGAATTTTGGTTGTTCTGGGCGATGTTAGAATTTCAAGTTTTTATGGAATTTTAGGTATATACGATATTGGATACTGGCCCAGTGTACTATTAACTATACTCGTTTTTATGACGATTATTAATGCGGTTAACCTTATAGATGGTATAGATGGTCTTTGCGCTATATTAACAATAATCTCTTCTGTTGCCTTCAGTTTTTGGTTTATTTTAGAAGGCAGTGAAGTTGGCATTCAGCTTGCTATCCTATCAGCAGCAATAATCGGTTCTTTATTAGCATTTCTCAGATTTAATGTCTCTCCTGCAAAAATATTTATGGGCGACACGGGCTCTCTAATGTTGGGTTATATTCTCGCTTTTATGGCTGTTATGTTTATTGAAGTTAATGCAACATATCATGGAATTTTTAAATTACGATACTCTCCTGTTGCTGCTATCGGTTTTTTAGCAATACCTCTTGCCGACATGCTTAAAGTCTTTTTAATCAGAATACTCAGAGGTCAATCTCCCTTTTCCCCAGATAAAAGACATGTTCATCATCTCTTGGTTGATCTTGGATTAACTCACATGCAAGCATCCTTTCTACTATCTTTGGCATCAATTATATTAATAGGAATTTCTATTGCATTACAACGATATAGTGGAAAATTAACCTCTATTCTGATTCTTCTTGTTGGGTTTTTCGTAGTTTGTATCCCCAATTTTATCAATCATTTTAAAGGTATTAAGTCTAAGTAGATGAGAATAAGACATTTTGGACTTTTAGGACTTTTGTTATTTGCATTTAATTATCTATATGCACAGCAGCCCTATAATGTGATTTTCAACCATTCTTATCAATATATTGAGCGTGATTTATATAACTCTGATTCACGTTTCCATACTGCCATAAAACCATATTTAAAAAGTCAAACTGACACAATATCAAATTATGATGATGTGTTGCAGATTGAAACTACAAAAAAATTTTGGGATATAGTGTTTAATAAAAGTTTGATAAAAAAAGAGTATAAACACTTTGAATTTAGCATTGATCCAGCAATTAATCTAGAACTTGGATTTGATAACGAATATGAACAAAAGAGTTGGGTTAACACACGCGGAATATTTATCAGAGCAGGAATTGGGGAGAATTTTGCCATGGGAACCCAGATTTTTGAAAATCAAGCTATTTTCAATGATTTCAGAAACGATAGGATAAAACATTTAACTCAAAGAGTAGTCCCAGGGCAAGGGCTTGCAAAAAACTTTAAGCAGAACCCAAATGGCTATGACTACTATTTTTCTGATGCTTACGTCTCTTACAGTCCCTCTAAACACTTTAACTTTCAATTAGGTACAGGCAAAAACTTCTTTGGAGACGGATATCGCTCTCTATTGCTATCAGATAATTCGTTTAACTATCCACATTTCAAAATCACAACCGATATTTGGCATATAAAATATATAAACCTTTGGGCACAGTTTCAACACTTGCGCGACAGTAAACCTGATATAACCGCGAATACAAAAAAATGGGGCGCTTTTCAATATTTAAGCTGGAACGCAACAAAGTGGCTAAACCTAAGCCTTTTTGAAGCCATTATATGGCGCGATCAAGATACAATAAGAGGACATCGTGGGTTTGATATTCATTACGCCAATCCAGTAATATATCTACGACCTGTTGAGTGGTGCGTTGGATCGCCCGATAATGTTATAGTTGGAGCTGCAGGTAAGATTACTTTATTAAAAAAAACCGCTTTATACGGACAATTAGTATTCGACGAATTTAAAATAAGTGAATTAAGAAAAAGAGAAGGTTGGCATGGTAATAAATGGGGTATTCAAGCCGGACTAAAAACTTACGACCTGTTTCGCATTAATCGATTAGATTTTCAGACTGAACTGAACATAGTGAGGCCATTTATGTATTCACATGATCCTGTTACCAATTACGCACACTATAATCAACCTCTTGCACATCCGTTAGGTTCGAATTTTGCCGAAGTAGTTACTTTCTTTAGATACGGTTATAAACGCCTCTTTTTCGATGTTCAATTAATGTTTGCAAAGCATGGAGCCGACACTGCAAACCTAAATTATGGGAACGATTTGTTTCTGCCGTATGGAACTGCCGCTCAGAACTATGGCAACAAATTTTTCCAAGCCGAAGAGGTTAATCTAAAAATTGTAAATGCAAACATCTCACTCTTAATAAATCCCGCATACAATCTGAACATTTATGCAGGAATAATCCTACGTAACGAAGCTTCGTCAACTGTTAACAGACAACAAAAATTAATTGTCTTCGGAATTAGAACATCTCTACATAACTTCTACTGGGATTTTTGACGATACTCAATACACATCAGGCACGAAATTTTGGTCAGTTATGGGTGGTCTGACATATGCTGTGCTATCAACTCGTTTTGGCAAAGTAATTGGCGACGGGGTTAAATCCTCATAATCAATTTGTTGCAAAAGGTGATGAATACAGTTAAGCCTTGCTCGTTTCTTATCGTCTGCAACCACAACATACCAAGGGGCTTGTTTAATATCGGTGTGAGCAAACATAGTGTCTTTGGCTTTTGAATATTCAACCCATCTATTCCGAGATTCAATATCCATTGGGCTTAGCTTCCAGCGTTTTACAGGATCTTCATTTCTTGAAGCAAATCTCCTCTCTTGTTCTTCATCACTAACCGAAAACCAATATTTTATCAAAATAATACCAGAACGGACTAACATGCGCTCAAATTCGGGACAAGAACGCAAAAACTCAAGATACTCTTCTTCTGTGCAGAAACCCATAACATGATCTACTCCTGCTCTATTGTACCAGCTTCTATCAAATAGCACCATTTCCCCAGCCGCTGGTAAATGTTGAACATACCGTTGAAAATACCATTGTGTTTTCTCTTTTTCTGTCGGTATCCCTAAAGCAACTACCCTACAAAACCGAGGATTCAATCTCTGTGCAATAGTACTAATAGCGCCACCTTTCCCCGCTGCATCGCGCCCCTCGAATATCACAACTACTTTGAGTTTTTTAGCTTTTACCCACTCCTGAAGCTTTATCATCTCTATTTGGAGTTTGTAAAGCTCCTCTTCATAGAATTTATTACTTATCTTTTTCTTATCGGTAACTACCTCATAATGTAAATCGAGATTATCATTACCCTCAGAAGCTATTTTGTGATTTTTAGCCTCATCTTTTTTGTTTTTGTTTTTCGACATAACTCTAATGTTTAAATTAATACCCCACAATATACAACCTGATAATGATAATTAGATCATATTTAATCAAAAAAATAAAAAATAACAGACGTTTTTATGTAGAAACGCTATAGTAATGGTGTCTTTACTGTGAACATGACATATACATAAAGCCACACCGGCGGTGTCTCATAAGTGCCCAACTGCTGCGTTACTTCGATATGGTTGCTGAGTATTCTAAGTTAAAAACAAATTAAATTTAAGTTTTTTTTTTAAAAAAAGTTTACGCCTCCATCTCTTAAACAAATTTAATAAACGTTCCGTAAAAGTCAAGGGCAAGACAAGGCTACGCTTCACTTCGCCCCTTGACTTTTACTCCACTTTTTATTTAAAATATGTTTAAGAGATGAATGCTCGAAAAAAATATGAGTCTTAGGTGTTTCAAACAGCTATTCTATGGTATGGTTCATCTCGTTTTACAACAGCAAAAACACGATATACCAATTTGCAAGCAACTGCATTTATGACGGACATTTTGTGTTTTCCTTCACTAATTTTTCTTGCAAAGTATATGCTAATTTCTTGATCATGAGCAATTGCAGTAATTGCAGCTTTAAAAAGAGCTGCTTTTAATTCTTTGTTTCTGTAATGACTAGTTTTAGTTCGACCTTTAACGCTTGTTCCGGATGAATACTCAAATGGGGCAAGCCCACAATAACAATTAAATTTTCTTGGATTGTCAAAAGCCGTAAAATTATTGGTGCTAACAAGGAGTTGTGAAGCTGTAATTAACCCAATTCCAAGTATTTCAATAATTTTTCTGTAGTTCTTGTTCAATTGCTCATTTGATTTGATAATATCCTTAATCTGAACTTCAATCTCCTTAATCAGGCTGTTATATCTGCTTATTTCTTTTTCTTGTTGCTTAATCTCGTCTTTTAGAGAAATAATCTTGGCAGATATTTTTAGTGACTTAACGGAATTTTTGAACTGTGTTCTGATTTTAACGTACTGCTGCCTAAGCGTCAACAAAGTTTTGATCTTCATAATCTCTGCACACGGCAATTTTGTTGGCTTTAACTTGTAGTTATTAACAGCCAGATACAACGCTATTCTTTTTGCATCTATAGAATCTGTTTTCCCTCTGACCATCCCTGATGATTTAATAATCTCAAGTGAAGGAACCATGGAATAATCAATGTTGAACTCTGACAAAACACTTGCTAGCATTAGCCCATAATTGCCAGTGTGTTCAAAGCATACCCAAATGCTTCCACCATCAGATTCTTTCTTTAAAATTCTAATTAAACTTTTAATTCCCTTTCTGTCATTTGGAATCTTCTCTAATGCAATAATGGATTTATCTTCACCATTACAAATAGCATAATCCAAAAAATCTTTTGAAATGTCTACTCCGCAAAATAAATTTTTCATATTTTTACATTTAAATAACTATAACTGAATGAACCAAGTTGGATTTTAAGCTAAAACCATTAATAGGTCGCAAACCTAACATTCTAATTGGCTCTAGAATCCAGGAGAAAGTAAGGTCTTATACTCAGCCTAAGCCTTAAAACTTAGCTGTCGAAATAGTTCACCTTCTTTCTCTGGTTCTTCAGTTATTAACAACTAAAATAATAAGTAAAATTCACTTTGCAAAACTAATGGCTTGTCGAAGCACGGGCTCAGTCACGTACACTTCGGCTTAGCTCAGTGCATCGCTTCATGTACGCTCTTTCGCCCTCAATCTCAGTGCCTTGCATTTGGACACTTCTGAGCCACCTTACCATTTTTTTGTTAAATGAGACTTTTGAGACAGCCTCGGTGTGTAACTTTATATTCCTAACTTTTATTTAAGAAAAATTGTTTTGCAGCTGTTTGCACTACAGTGTGAACTTCGCTAACGAATCTCCCATGGTATTCGACAAATCTACTAGCTGTTCTGCTCCAGCGCTAAGTTCCTCTGAGGTACTTGAGTTTTCATTTGTAATTTGTACTAGTTGATTTAGAGCTGTGCTTATTTGATCTGCCCCCTGTTGCTGTTCACCACTTGCTGCCGCTATTTCGTTAATTAAGATAACGGCTTTTCGTATATTTGGCACTACTGTATCGAGTTTTTGCCCCATCTCCTCTACTGCCTTAGCACTTTCAAGTGATATGCCATCAATCTCTGTAGATGCTCTCTGGCTTTGATCAGCCAAATGTCGCACCTCTGCAGCTACTACTGCAAATCCCCTTCCGTACTCTCCAGCTCTGGCCGCTTCAATCGCTGCATTTATAGCCAAAACATTAATTTTACGTGCTATTTCCCCAATACTTACTGTTTTTTCGCGTATTTCGCTCATAACTTTTGAGGTTCGATTAAACGCCTCACTAACTTCACCCACCTCATTGTTTACCTGCTGGCCTATGTTGGCACTTTGAGTCGCATTTTCTAAGTTTTGATTGATATTACTTGCCATCTCTTCCATTGCCGATGATATTTCTTCTGTCGATGAAGATTGATCATTTGCTCTAGTTGCAATAAAATTAGATTGCGCTTTAAACTGTTCACTTGCCTCTATAAGCATTTGCGAAACTCTTTCACTCTCTTGTAGAGCTTTTTGCGTCTCCTCTATCACGCGTTCAAAAGCACGTATCATCTGACCTATTTCATCTTCACGATTAGCGAGACTTTGCGAAGCACGTACTGTAAGGTCGCCTGTGTCCGCAATATTCTCCATATTCCTAATAAGTCCACGGATTGGACTTTGTATCGCACGCGTCAAAACATAAAGAACTGATATCCCCGCTGCAACAACTAAAGGAAGGGATATCCATAACATTTTAAGACCATAAAAAGCCACAAAATTGCCCGTAATGGCAGAAAAACCTATAACAAAAGCAACTGCAACAAAGCCCTTTTTTAAAATTGTCTTACGAAACATTACTAACAGTACAGGAGATATCCCCACAACCGCAATAACAACCGCAATAGTATAAATAGCAAAATCACTCATAATATAAAAGTTTTAGAAATTGTTAATAATTAATTGTTAGTTAGAACAATCAATATACCGTTTTAATTTTTTTTGTTTTATTTTTACATAAACGTCCTTTATTTTTACATAAACGTCCTTTTTTTTCAATGTAATCCTACAACAATAAGTGGTAAATATTATGCTGAAAATTTGTGAAGTTGTCCAATCGGTATAAATAAAAACACCGCACAAACTGTAGTGATTGTGCGGTGTAACTTTATATTTTTAGTTTTCTGTTTACACTATATTGTAAATTTTGCTAGTGATTGTGCCATAGTATTTGATAAGTCAACTAACTGCTCCGCTCCTGCGCTAAGCTCCTCTGAGGTGCTTGAGTTTTCATTGGTAATTTGTACTAACTGGTTTAAAGCAGTACTAATTTGTGTTGCTCCTTGTTGTTGCTCGCCACTTGCTGCAGCAATTTCATTAGTCATAGTAACCACCTTCCGTATATTTGGCACCATAGTATCGAGTTTTTGACCCATTTCCTCAACAGCCTTAGCGCTTTCAAGCGATATACCATTAATCTCTGCAGATGCTTTTTGACTTTGGTCAGCCAAATGTCGCACTTCAGCAGCTACTACAGCAAATCCCCTTCCGTACTCTCCTGCTCTCGCTGCTTCTATAGCTGCATTAATAGCTAACACATTGATTTTGCGAGCTATCTCGTCAATATTAACTGTTTTTTCACGTATATGTTCCATTACTTTTGCGGTTCTATTGAATGCTTCGCTAACCTCCCCAACCTCAACATTTACCTGCTGCCCAAGTTTAGCGCTATGGTTTGCATTTTCTAAGTTTTGGTTGATGTTACTGGACATCTCCTCCATTGCCGATGAGATCTCCTCGGTTGACGCAGATTGATCGTTTGCTCTGGTCGCAATAAAATTAGATTGAGCTTTAAACTGCTCGCTTGCTTCTATTAACGTATGCGATACGTTGTTACTTTCCTGCAGGATTTTATGCGTTTCAACTACCACACTCTCAAATGCACGCGTTAGCTGACCTATTTCATCAATACGCTGAGTAAAGCTTTGTGGAGCATTCACTGTGAAGTTGCCTGTACTTGCTAACTCTTCCATCGCCGAAACAAGCTCACGTATAGGCTTTTGCACCATACGTAAAATGATAAAAAAAGCTGAAAATCCCATTATTATAACCGCAGGTACCGTTATCCACATCACCCAATTACCATAAACGGGGGCAATATAACCAGCGATGGCAGCAATTACAATCATAAATGCAATTACCACGAAAGCAATTTTAAGAAACGATTTACGAAATACTACCAACAGCATAGGAACTACTGTCGAAATTGCAATAAACATTAGAATAAGAAAAAATGTGAAATCATTCATAATTATAAATTATTAAATTAATTAGTCAAAGAAGAACAAGTTGAATAGATTTTTGTTTAAATCAATGTCCGCTTTAGGTTTTTTTGTTCCCTTTTTATAGATATTCGTTTTTACTTTGTGAAGTAGATACAGCACTATATTGTTGTTCCGGTCAGCTACGAATTCAACATGCAAAGCCCCAAAACTCATGGTCACTAAGTTCAATAATAGTTACCACTACTTGTGGAATATAGATACAAAAACACCGCACAAACTGTAGTGATTGTGCGGTGTAACTTTATATTTTAGTTTTCTTTTTACACTATATTGTAAATTTTGCTAGTGATTGTGCCATAGTATTCGATAAGTCAACTAACTGCTCCGCTCCTGCGCTAAGCTCCTCTGAGGTGCTTGAGTTTTCATTGGTAATTTGTACTAACTGATTTAACGCTGTGCTAATCTGTTCGGCTCCTTGTCGTTGCTCACCACTTGCTGCAGCAATTTCGTTGATCATAGTTACAGCCTTTCGTATATTTGGCATCACAGTATCAAGCTTCTGACCCATTTCTTCCACAGCCTTGGAGCTTTCAAGCGATATACCATTAATCTCTGCAGATGCTTTTTGACTTTGGTCAGCCAAATGCCGCACTTCAGCAGCTACTACAGCAAATCCCCTTCCGTACTCTCCTGCTCTTGCCGCTTCTATAGCTGCATTAATAGCTAACACATTGATTTTGCGAGCTATTTCATCAATATTAACTGTTTTTTCACGTATATGTTCCATTACTTTTGCGGTTCGATTGAACGCCTTACCAACTTCCCCTACCTCATCGTTTACCTGCTGCCCAAGTTTAGCGCTGTGGTTTGCATTTTCTAAGTTATGGTTGATGTTACTGGACATCTCCTCCATTGCCGATGAGATTTCTTCGGTTGACGAAGATTGATCGTTTGCTCTGGTTGAAATAAAGTTAGATTGTGCTTTAAACTGTTCGCTGGCATCTATAAGCGTTTGTGACGCGTTATTACTTTCTTGTAGGGTTTTTTGTGTCTCTACCACCAAACTTTCTAACGAACGTGTCAGCTGACCAACCTCATCAATACGCTGAGTAAAACTCTGAGGTGGACGCTCTGTAAAATTCTTTGTTCTTGCTAACATATCAATTGCCGAGACTAACTCTCGTATAGGTCTTTGAACCATACGTATAACAATAAAAAAGGCTGAGAATGCCAATACTGTACCTAAAGGTATAGTTATCCACAACATCCAAAGACCATAAACGGGTATCAAATAACCAGCAATACAAGAAAGTACAATTACAAAGGCAATTGCAACAAAGGCTATTTTCAGAAACGATTTACGAAATAAGACAAATAGAGCAGGAACTACTGCTACAATTGCACCTAACATTAAAATAAGAAAAATTGTGAAATCACTCATAAGTATAAATTTTTAAATTGGATAGTAAAAATAGAACAATTAGAATATATTTTTGTCTGGGTCAATTAACGTGCCTTTTGAGTGTTTTTTTGTTTCATTTATGACGAACACTCACTTTTTGCTTATAAAACAGCTTTAGAAGACGACAAGTGTTGAATTGAAAATTTGTGAAGTTGTCTAATAGCCGGAGATGGAACAAACTCCCAGCGAACGCTAAGTTTGCCGAAGCAACCAATTATTGTTGATATGTAAATATAAAAACACCGCACAAATTGTATCGCTTGTGCGGTGTTTATAGGTACTTTTTAATTTTTTGCTTTCTACTTACACTATATTATAAACTTTGCTAGCGATTGTCCCATTGTATTCGCCATATCGACTAGCTGCTCTGCTCCTGCGCTAAGCTCCTCTGAGGTGCTTGAGTTTTCATTAGTAATTTGCACTAACTGGTTTAAAGCAGTACTAATTTGTGTTGCCCCTTGTTGTTGCTCGCTGCTTGCTGCAGCAATTTCATTAGTCATAGTAACCACCTTTCGTATATTTGGCACCATAGTATCGAGTTTCTGACCCATTTCCTCAACAGCCTTGGCGCTTTCAAGCGATATACCATTAATCTCTGCGGATGCCTTTTGACTTTGATCAGCCAAATTTCGCACCTCTGCTGCTACTACTGCAAATCCCCTTCCGTACTCCCCTGCTCTCGCTGCTTCTATAGCTGCATTAATAGCTAACACATTGATTTTGCGAGCTATTTCGTCAATATTAACTGTTTTTTCACGTATATGTTCCATTACCTTTGCAGTTCTATTGAATGCTTCGCTAACCTCTTCCACCTCAACATTTACTTGCTGTCCAAGTTTAGCGCTATGATTTGCATTTTCTAAGTTTTGGTTGATGTTACTGGACATCTCCTCCATTGCCGAAGAAATTTGCTCGGTCGATGAAGATTGGTCATTTGCCCTAGTTGCAATAAAGCCGGATTGGACTTTAAATTGACCACTAGCATCTATTAGTGTGTGCGACACATTGTTGCTTTCCTGCAAGATTTTATGTGTTTCCAATATCACACACTCGAAAGCACGCGTCAACTGACCTATTTCGTCAATACGCTGAGTAAAACTTTGTGGCGCTCGCGCCCTAAAGTCTCCAGTATTTCCACAATTCTCCATTCCTGAGACTAACTCGCGAATGGGGCGTTGCACCATACGTGTAATAACAAAAAAAGTTGAAAATGCCAATGCCACGAAGAAAGGAAAAATTCCCCACAACAATTTAAGACCATAAAGGCATACAGAATAGCCTGCAATAGCTGTAAGCGCAATTAATACGATAATCGCAACAAAAGCAATTTTCAAAAACGACTTTCGGAATAATGCTAACAGCACAGGAATTAAAACTACCAATGCGATACAAAGCAGAATAATTAAAAAGGTAAAATCGCTCATAATTCTAAAGTGTTAAATTAGTAAATAGTAAGTTGTCTTTTGCAAGATAATAAAAAAAATTAGAACAGCAACAGTATTGAAATTAAAAGTTTACAAAATTTTACAAATCACAAGCCAGGTAAGACATGTAGCATAAAACTTTTTCTACTTTAAATATTAAGTTGTATCTCTTGTAGGCTTTTGCAACAAATTTTTTTGTTGTACCGCACCCACATAGCACAAAACTGCAACGCTAATCAAGTTTTTTACTGCTCAAATATTTAACAACTAATATCCACTCTATATCCTTACGTGTCAAAGCAAATAATCACTAACTTTGGCATTCTTAAGCTCAGAATAAAATCTTTTTAAACGTAAAAAATTATGGGAGCATTTCACGCATACGATATCAGAGGTGTATATAACAAAGACTTTAATCGTGATGACGCCTATAAAATAGGATTCCATTTGGTTAACTTGCTAAAAACCAATAAAGTATTGGTGGGACGTGATGCACGTATCTCGTCACCCGAAATATTTGAATACTTGAGCAAAGGCATTGTCGATGCAGGCGCCGATGTTTACAACGTTGGCTTATCTACCACGCCAATGGTATATTTTGCCACAGCCAAACATGGTTTTAAAGCATCAGTGCAGATTACAGCCTCGCACAATCCACGTGAGTATAATGGCATGAAAGTATCGCGAGAAAACGCACTCCCCGTAGGATTAGACACAGGACTAAGCATAATAAGAGATAAAATCGCCGAAAATGCACCAATAACCCCCGCAAAACAAAAGGGCAAAATAGTGGATTTTGATGTAAAGGAGCAGTATCTAAGCTTTTTGAAACAGTACATAACCGATTATTCGGGACTAAACGTCACAATTGATTGTTCAAACGGTATGGCAGGCTTACTTGTTCGCGATATTTTTGGTAACTCTCCAAAATATCTGTACGAAGATATAGATGGAACGTTCCCAAACCACGCGCCAAATCCGTTAGATTTAAAAAACATTGTCAATTTGCAAAAAGCTGTCAAAGAGAACAAAAGCGATTTGGGAATAATCTTCGATGGCGACGGCGACAGAGTTATGTTCGTCGATGAGAATAGCCGTTTTGTATCGCCTGACCTTATGATAGCGCTTTTGGGTCACTACTTTTTGGAAGAGCGTGGCGAAAAAGGGTACGTTATTCAAGATATTCGTACATCAAAGGCTGTCGGGGAGTATCTTTTGCCAATGGGTGGAAAAATGCACACATGGCGTGTTGGTCGCGCCTTTGCCGCTCCTAAGTTGCGCGAAATCAACGGTATATACGGCGGAGAATTAGCAGGACACTACTACTTTCGCGATTTCTTCTATTCCGACTCGGGCATATTAGCTTGTATATTGATTATGAATGTAATAAAAAAATTCAAACAACAAGGAATCTCCTTTTCACAAGCAGTCGCAAAAATTGAAACCTATGCCAATTCGGGAGAAATAAATTTCAAAATAGATAAGAAAAAAGAGGCTATGGATGCTGTAAAAAACCATTTCACCAAACACGAAACGCCAACAGCGATAATGGACTTCGACGGATACCGGATCGAGTTTCCCAATTGGTGGTTCAACATCCGCCCATCTAATACTGAACCGTACCTGCGGTTTATCGCCGAAGCAAAATCACGCAAAATACTTGATGAAAAAATAGAGACTGTAAGGAATATTATTCAAACTTTTAATCCTGAATAGGAACACAGATGACACGGATTTGACGGATTTACACAGATTTATTCTCCTTGGTTGTTTTGGAACCACTAAGGCGTTAAAAAACATTGAGTTAAAAGACTTCTGGACATCACACTTTTAACTTTCCACTTTTACACTTCGACCTCGCTCAATGCGTCGCCTTTTAACTCTATTATCTGTGATTATCAGTTAAATCTGTGTCATCTGTGTTCAATTTTCTTTTAACTTTACGAACTTTTAACTTTTAACTAACAAAACCGTATCTTTGCACAAAATATTAAACTGAGGTTTTTTTACTATGGATTTGGTTTTATACAACACGCTAAGTCGCAAAAAAGAAAAATTTGAGTCGATAACCAAAGGTCACGTTGGAATGTACGTCTGCGGACCTACAGTTAGCGGAGAGAGCCACTTGGGACACGCTCGACCTTATATCACATTCGATTTGCTTTACAGATTGTTAACGCACATGGGAAACAAAGTCCGATATGTACGGAACATTACCGATGCGGGGCATTTCGAGGAAGAGGGGCGCGAAGGAGAAGATAAAATCAGCAGTAAAGCCATACTCGAAAAGCTTGAGCCAATGGAGTTGGTTACAAAATATACCAATCTGTTTCATTGGGCAATGCGACAGTTTAACAATATCGACCCAACGATCGAACCAACAGCCACGGGGCATATTATCGAACAAATCGAGATGATTAAAAAAATTCTGGCGGAAGGATACGCTTACGAAATCAACGGAAACGTTTATTTCGATTTGAAAAAATATGTTGCCGAATATAAGTCCGAAGTACCTTATGGCAAGTTAAGTGGCAGAGTTTTGGAAGATATGTTGGAGACAACGCGCGAACTCGACGGACAAGACGAAAAACGCAATAAAGCTGATTTTGCACTATGGAAAAAGGCGCCCGCCGAACATATTATGCGTTGGCAAAGCCCTTGGGGCGAAGGGTTCCCCGGATGGCATATTGAATGCTCGGCAATGAGCCATAAATATTTGGGAGAGCAGTTCGATATTCACGGCGGTGGAATGGATTTACAGTTTCCACACCACGAAAGCGAAATTGCACAAAGCTGTGTTTGCCACAATGGGAAAGTTATGGCAAGATATTGGGTTCATAATAACATGATTACCATTAACGGCAAAAAAATGGGTAAAAGCTATAACAACATCATAAAACTCACAGAGCTTTTCAGTGGAGAACACCCTCTGTTAGAAAAGGCTTACGACCCGATGGCAATTCGATTTTTTGTCTTGCAAAGCCACTATCGCAACACTCTCGATTTCAGCAACGAGGGATTACAGGCAGCCGAAAAGGGTCTTGAACGCTTAATGCGGGCGATAAATAGAATAAATAATTTACCCGAATCAACTTCATCAACTTACGAAGTTCAAAAACTCCGCGATGAGTGTTGGGAAGCGATTCTTGATGACCTTAATTCGCCAATTTTAATATCGCACCTTTTCAACGCAGCTAAAGCAATTAACAGTATAGCAGACGGAACATTGAAAATTACCAAAGGGGATAAAGAGATTTTAAAGGAAACAATTAACACTTTCGTTTACGATATTTTAGGATTAAAATCCACTGACGAAAACAGCAACGATCGTGAACGAATAAATCAATTGGTTTCAATGATGATTCAACTGCGAAGTGAGGCAAAAGCAAGAAAAGATTATGCTACTTCTGACAATATTAGAGATGAATTACTAAATATTGGAATAACATTAAAAGACACAAAAGATGGTTGTGAATGGGAATTAACTTAATAGGATGCTCACTGAGCCTGTCGAAGTGTGGTCGATGAGCTCACGGTCACTGAGCTTGTCGAAGTGACCATCATAGTATCGTAGAGGTGGCTTCGACAGGCTCAGCCACCGCGCCACGGTCACTGAGCTTGTCGAAGTGACCATCACAGTGTCGTAGAGGTGGCTTCGACAGGCTCAGCCACTGCGCCACGGTCTCTGAGCGAAGTCAAAATACAACCATTTCAAAACAAGCACAATTGCACACTGCTAACATCTAACAGCAAAAAACTTTACAAACTTTTAACGAAAAATTATAAAGACCTAAGACGAAAAAAGAATAAAATTATGAAAAGAATAAAAATTTCAGAACTAACAAACTCCGAAGATTTTGGAAGTGAAGTTGTTGTAATGGGATGGGTTAGAACTGTCCGCGTAAGCAAAAACGTAGCCTTTATAGCTCTTAACGATGGTTCGAGTTTACGTAATGCACAAATTGTTGCCGATTTTTCTACAATTAATGAAGATATATTAAGCCGTATCCACACAGGCACATCGCTTTCTGTTGTGGGCAAGTTGGTGGAGTCAATGGGGAAAGGTCAAAAAAATGAGGTACAAGCTACAAAAATCGAAGTTTTGGGCGACTCTGACCCCGACTTATATCCAATGCAGGCAAAACGCCACTCTTTGGAGTTTTTAAGAGAGAACGCTCATCTACGTTTCCGAACCAATCTGTTTGGAGCAATCAACCGAGTTCGCCACCACATGATTTTTGCTATACACAAGTTTTTCAATGACCGTGGTTTTTACAACGTACACACGCCAATAATAACAGCCAGCGACTGCGAAGGGGCAGGGGAAATGTTCCAAGTAACCACCTTCGACATAAATAATCCTCCTCGCACTCCCGAAAAAGAGATCGACTGGAGCGAAGATTTCTTTGGTCGCCAAACAAACCTTACCGTTAGCGGACAGTTAGAGGGAGAGCTTGCTGCTCTTGCATTGTCACAAATCTACACCTTCGGACCAACATTTAGAGCCGAAAACTCAAACACAAGTCGCCACTTAGCCGAGTTCTGGATGATTGAACCAGAGGTAGCTTTTGCCGATATCCACGACAATATGGATTTAGCCGAAGATATGCTTAAATACTTGGTACAGTACGCTTTAGACAATTGCGCCGAAGATTTAGAGTTTCTCGAGCAACGTCTAATCAACGAAGAGAAAGAGAAGCCTCAAAACGAACGCTCTGCAATGACTTTAAGAGAAAAACTAAGGTTTGTTTTAGACAATAAGTTCGAGAGAATTACCTACACCGAGGCTATCGAGATTTTAAAAAACAGCCCCGACCAAAAGAAAAACCGTTTTGCCTACCCAATCAAAGAGTGGGGAGCCGACCTACAATCCGAACACGAGAGATATTTGGTAGAAAAGCATTTCAAAAAACCCGTTATACTCACCGATTATCCGAAAGAGATAAAAGCGTTTTACATGAAGCAAAACCCAGACGGCAAAACAGTTGCCGCCATGGACGTTCTATTTCCACAAATCGGCGAAATTATCGGAGGCTCACAGCGTGAAGAGGACTTAGACAAACTAACCACACGAATGAAAGAGATGAACATTCCAGCCGAATCGATGTGGTGGTACTTAGATACACGCAGATTTGGCACAGTCGTTCACTCCGGCTACGGCTTAGGCTTCGAAAGATTAATGCTATTTGTAACAGGAATGGGTAACATTCGTGACGTGATTCCATTTCCAAGGACACCGAAAAACGCTGAGTTTTAAACTATTAAAGCAAAAGACTTATATTCTGTTATATACTCGTTCTGACGGTTCATCAACAAAAGTCGAGGTTAAAGTAGAAAAAGAGGATAAAACGGTTAAACTATTCATGGAATAAGGCAACTCAATCATCGTGAGTTGGTTGATTTTGTTTTTCGATAACATTAATTACAATTTTTATCAATAAAAAAATGCATATTTACAGACCAAACTGTCTAAAAACCGAAAGTTTGGTCACATAAAAAAGATATTTTTCACATTTTTGCTAAATAGTGTTGCATATAAACTGTAAATTTACGAACTTGGTTTGTATTACGCTTTATAGTTAGTATGATTACAAACAATGTGAACTTTATATATGACTTCAAATAAAAAACTATAATTCAATGAAAACAACCTTATTATACACTCTTATTTTTTTAGCGGCGAACTTATCTGCTATGTCCGATACTTTATCAATAAAATCGTGGTTAGTCTCTCAACCACAGATAATTAAAAAGCCTGTTTTTTCAGATACCAAAAATACGCAAAACGAAACATTTAAAAATTCTGATTTGCTAAAATATAACAACTTTGATATTCAGAATATCGCTCCCGAAGAGAGCATGTTGTTTGATCAAACAGGGAAATGGTCAGTAGAAGAGTTGACCGACAATACTCTTAATATCGAAAACAGCGATACAAGCGAAATCGAGGTTAGCTACATAAGTACATATATTTGGGTTGAGAGGTGGATGAAGCTAAAATTGGAAATAAAAAGCCCGCAGATGATTCGCGCATGGCTCGATGATTCAGAAATAGACGCAAAGCAAACCACCGAGTCGAGTATCGAAAAACAGGGAAAGATTTCGAAAGAGCTAAAGTTAGAGAGAGGGAAGCACAAACTTATGATAAAAACTTTACATTTCCCCTCTGATTCATGCCAATGGACAATCTCAGCATCGGTTATAATTGACAGTACAATTGTTCCCGACAATATCAGAATAGAGACAGACCCTACCGACAGAAAAAATATATCGCATATATTGCACGGAACAAGATGTTCGGGGGTAAAATTGTCGCCCGATGCTAAATACCACTCTATAACTTACAGAACAACCAAGCCCGGAGGAGAAAATCCTGAATCGTGGACAGAAATAAAGCGCACCAACGATGATAAGCTGATTTTCAGCTTCCAACACTCTAAAATTTCGCAACTACAGTGGTTGCCAAAATCAAACAGGTTGTCGTATATTGTAAGTATTGGTAAAGAAAAACATTTTTATCTCTTTGATGTTGAGAAGTTAACGTCAGAACGGCTATTAGTCGAAACAGATGATATGGGTTGGTGTACATGGTCGCCAGATGAATCGTATGTAATTTATAACATCACAGAAAAAGACGACTTCTCTTACAAGACGACCAAAAAGGTTGACGGAATGAGAGATCGTTTGCAAGGATATAGAGACCGGTCATTCATCCATAAATTTGATATTAAAACTTCAAGTAAAGAGCGTTTAACATTTGGAAATCAGAGCACATACGTGAGTGATATCAGTCCTGATAGTCGTTATTTAGCAATCAGCACAAGCTACCCCGATTATACAGAGCGACCCTATTCTAAACAACAAGTTTATATCATTGACCTTAAAATACCAACTGTTGACACTTTATGGACAGATAAACGTTGGTCAGTTAGTGTTGCTTTTTCGCCAGACGGTAAAAAGTTAATCTGTGCAGGAGGTCCCTCCGCATTTGGAGAGATAGGCGAAAATATTGGGAAATATAAAATTGCAAATAACTATGATACTCAACTATATATCTACGATTTAGAAACAAAAACAGTCGAGCCCATAAGCAAGGATTTTAACCCTTCGATTGACAACGCAGTGTGGTCAAGTGCGGATAACAATATCTACATAAGTACTACAGATAAAGATAGCAAACGTATTTATAAATACGAAATTAAGACAAAGAAATTTGTTCCTATAACTCAAGAAAATGAGTACGTAACAGGATTTAATATGGCAAGTAAGACAACAGTAATATCTTATAAATCATCAAAAACAAATTTATACGGCTCTTACAGAATATTAGATTTAAAAAGCAACAAATTGAAAATTGTAGAAGAACTTGAAAAGCAAAACTACAAAAACGTTGAATTTGGCGAAGTTAAAGATTGGAATTTCGTTTCATCGCAGGGAGTTGAGATTAGTGGTCGCTACTATCTGCCAGTTGGTTTTGACGCAACTAAGAAATATCCCGTAATCGTATATTACTACGGTGGTACTACTCCCGTAGGCAGAGCCTTTGGAGGGCGTTATCCGTTCAATCTATGGGCTGGAGCGGGCTATATTGTTTATGTGTTGCAACCCAGTGGAGCTACAGGGTTTGGACAAGAGTTTTCTGCTGCCCATGTTAATAATTGGGGAATAACAGTAGCTGATGAAATAATTGAAGGTACTAAGAAGTTTTTGGCAGAGCACTCTTTTGCAGACGAGGAACATGTTGGCTGTATTGGCGCTTCTTACGGTGGATTTATGACCATGCTACTAACAACTCGCACAGATATTTTCGCTGCAGCAATATCTCATGCAGGTATTAGCTCAATATCTAGTTATTGGGGTGTTGGAAATTGGGGATATTCGTATAGCGCTGAGGCAACAGCTGATAGTTATCCATGGAATGCAAAAGATTTGTATGTTAATCAAAGCCCCCTGTTCAACGCTGATAAGGTTACAACGCCTCTGCTTTTGCTCACTGGCGACAGCGATACAAATGTGCCACCGGGAGAGAGTATTCAGCTATATACAGCATTGAAAATCTTAGGGAAAGAGGTTGAATTAGTGACAGTTAAAGACGAAGATCATCACATTTTTGGATATAAGAACCGAATAGAGTGGCATAATACAATTATGGCATGGTGGGACAAATATCTTAAAAATCAAGAAGAGTGGTGGAATGAATTGTTCCCAACTAAAAATTATTAATTTTGGAGATACTAACATAAAAACAAAACAACCCAATGTCGGATATAAAAGATATTAAAAAACCTATCGAGGCTGAACTTAAACTCTTTAATGAAATATTTAAAGATAACATATTGACTGACACTGGGTTATTACGCTCAGTTATAAACTATGTTTTAAAACGTAAAGGGAAGCAATTGCGTCCAATTATAGTTTTTCTTACAGCTGGAGCTTGCGGAAAAATTAACCCAAAAACGCATAACGCTGCAGCGCTAATAGAGCTAATGCACACGGCAACTTTAATCCACGACGATGTCGTTGACGAAAGTCTGTTTAGACGTAATGCCTTTAGCATAAATGGATTATGGAAAAACAAAGTTGCCGTCCTCGTAGGCGATTATCTTTTAGCGCGAGGACTACTTTTAGCGGTAAAAAACAAGGAGTTCGACCTGTTAGAAGCTGTCTCCTCAGCCGTAGATGAAATGAGTCGTGGTGAGATTTTACAAATAAAAAAGAGCAGACAGCTAAACATAACTGAATCTGAATATTTTGAAATTATTGAGAAAAAAACAGCTTCACTAATAGCCGCATGCGCAAAAATTGGGGCAGAGTCTGTTGGCGCTGATGAGCAGATAGTTGCAAAAATGCACCAATTTGGAATTAATTTAGGAATTGCTTTTCAAATCAAAGATGACCTGTTCGATTATAAACTCAACAACAAAACAGGCAAACCAGCCGGTAACGACCTGAAAGAACATAAGCTTACTCTACCCTTGATTTTCACTAAAGAGAGAGCTAACAATCGGGAAAGACGACAACTGCTAAAAATTATAAAATCGAAAAACCACTCATATACCCAAATTTTTAACCTTGTCGAAATAGTTTCAGACAAAGGTGGATTTGACTACACCGTGCAACGCATGATAGATTATAAGAATCAGGCATTAGATTGCTTAGAGGTACTGCCTGATAATGAATACCGTAAAGCCTTAAAGCAGTTGGTTGAATTTGTTATTGATAGAGACGAGTAAATTATCAATGAGCAATGAGCAATGTGCAATGGGCAATTAGTTTTTGGGCTAAAGCCCAAAAATAGGTGTATCAACCAATTAGGGTTCACTGAAAAAGTCTATGCTGTTTTAGGGTGTAGGATTGATGGTTAGTGATTGGTGACGTTAACTAAATAACCATTAAGGAGTTAAGAAACATTTAGGAAAGACTTCGTCTTTATTATATAGTTGATTTTTGAAGATTCATATTTTTGGATTAGCGCTTGTTCTTTGTCCGTAGGACAATTCCGACTTCCGACTTCTAATGGGTTTAGGCTTAAACATAAGTGCACGGATTTTTTGACAAATATTAGTAAAACCTTGCACTTAAACAAGGTAAAAATGCATGTATTATGCTTAAAATCAAAAGAATAAGACTTTTTTCAGCAAACCCTACTTTATAAACTTTTAATTGTGCTATTGTAACTTTTTTGCGAGAACCTCGTCACATGTAAATAATGTTTAATAAAAATCACGAGTATATGGAAAATTTTTTAAAACTATTATTGGCATTAACTTTTCTTTTTGGAGGTCTAGCTAATGCTCAACAAGAAAGAGGCATTGACAAGCCAGAGGCAAAGGCATATACAGATGTAAATATAGCAGTTGGTGCGTTTAATGCACATGAAAAGCCGGTACAAAAGCCGATATTACGTAATCAAACAAAATTAAACAGCTTTTTAGATTTTGGTGCGAGAGCAACTACGGTTTATTCTGAAGATTTTTCTGGAGGTATGGGCGAATGGATAGTTTTAGGATTAGGTGAAGGTTGCTGGTCTGTTCAAGACGATAGTATGGCAGGAGGAACATCCCCCGAACTTACGTTAAAATGGGTATCAGGTATTGAATTAAACGGTTCGTCCTATTGCATGAGTCCTGTTATCAATACAGAGGGATATGCAGAATTGGCATTAGAGTTTAAACAACAGTTTAGAATATATGCAAACTCCGTATCATTGGGTGTTTATACTACTATTGATAACGGTACAACTTGGGAAGAGATTTGGTTAGATACAGTTTCAACTGATCTTTTGGAAGTTAAAAACCTATTTATTAATAATGCTCATGTTGGAAACAGTAACTTTAGATTTGCTTTTGTATTTAATGGTAATATCTACGACATTCAGGAATGGACAATTGATGATATACTATTAATTAACCCTGACGAGCACGATTTAGGAATTATTGCTATTACGCCTAATTCCACTATACAGAGCGATTCTACTGTAACTCCAAAAGTTACTGTTAAAAATTTTGGAGCCAATAACGAAAGCAGTTGGTCTTTAACTTTAACTGATGGCAACGCTTATACAAGCACAGTTTCAGATATTAATATTTTACCCACTGAAACTAAAGTTATTGATATGGATGACTGGACACCGACAGAAGGAGATTACACATTAACAGCTACACTAACTCTTACAGGCGATGCAAATGAAAGTAACAACACTTTAACACAAACCGTTAGCGTAATAGAATATACCAAAGCTTTTGCTTGGAACATATTCCATCAAGGGGGTGTAGGCGCGGAAGGTGCTGGTCCAGTTAATATTTTTTTAGAAAATGGCGTTATGACTCAAATAGCCATTGATGAAAGCTATTTTGTTACTGCTGCTGACTATGTTGGTGACGAAATTTATGGCATTCGTTACGCTGATGGTAGCACAAAATGCCCTTTAGTTAAAATTGATCCAACTACTGGGGCTGTTACAGAGATTGGTGGTGGTGCATCTTATTTAACAGGTTTTGCCTATGACGTGACTACAGGAACTGCTTATGTTATAAATGTTTATGGTAAGTTAAGTACTATTGATCTTGAAACAGGCGTTTTGACAAACATTGGAGGAGATTTTTTGTATGCAATGTGTCTAACCTGCGATGCTAATGGTAACCTATTTTCCATTTCGTTAGACGACCGTACAGCAAGTATTGATAAAGCCACTGGTAAATGTACAGTGATTGGAAATTTGGGTATTGATGTTTATTATGCTCAAGATATTTGTTTTGATAGAGATAACAATATTTTATATGGGACACTGTTTACCGCTTCACTTGAAAGCGGTTTATACACCATCGATTTAACGACAGGTGCAGCTAATTTGATTGTTGAAATATTTGATGAATTAGCAGGATTTGCTATACCTTATACATTTACAGGTCCTCTTGCTATTTCTAAAATTCCTGCTGTAAATGCATCCAAAGTCGCAGTCGATACTGAAATTAGTGTTACTTTCAACGTTGATATTACAGCTACCGATCTTTCAGGAATTACAATTACTCCCGACCCTGGCAATATTTCAGCTTCAATCGATGGCAATAAATTAACAATTGCTCACGATAATTTTGCCAATAACACAATTTATACGGTTTTAGTTCCTGCCGGCACAGTTACCGATGGAACAAGCACAAACGAAAATCCAGTTTCTTGGTATTTCACAACCGAGAAAGGTGTTGGTATTTCTGATGTTAATGTTAATTCAGTTTTGGTTTATCCTAACCCGTCAAATGGTATGGTTAATCTACAGGTTAGCGACAAATCTTTTGTTACTGTAGTTGATATGTTAGGTAGAGTTGTTGATACTTATGATGTTGGTGCAAATGAAACTATCACTTTCAGGCAATCAGCAGGCATTTATATAATTAAAGTGGAAAGCAACGGTCGTATTTCTACTCACAACCTGATTGTGAACTAAATATTTTATAAAAAAGGTGGCGTCTCTACTCAAAATATCAGTTCGGCATTAAAGGCTTGGGCAATATGCTTTCGTAGCAGGATTTTCTCATTTTCGTAATCAAACTTTTTGCCTTTGATTTTTTCTAAGCTTGTTACACCTCTGTTGGTAAATCCACATGGGTTGATATAGCCAAAATATCTTAAATCGGTGTTTATGTTTAACGCAAATCCGTGCATGGTAATGTAATGACTTGCTTTTGTGCCTATTGCACATATTTTTTCAGGACCTCTGTCGGCGCTAACCCATACTCCTGTAGCGTCATCTAATTGATTAGAAGAAATATTGTGCTCTTTTTTCAAATACTGGATAATAGATTCCTCCAACTTATTGATATATCCTTTGTAGGTTAATCCCATAGCTTCTAAGTCGAAAATCGGATATCCCACAATTTGTCCCTGTCCGTGATAGGTAATATCGCCACCACGGTCAACTTTGTAGTAGGTTGCGTTAATGGTTTTTAGCATCTCGTCGCTGATAAGCATGTTTTGGCTATTGCCACTTTTGCCCAAAGTGTAAACATGTGGATGCTCAACAAAAATCAGATGGTTTTCGGTAGGTTGTTTTTCTGTCTTTAGCTTTACTTGACGGTTGAAGATTTCTTGCTGCATTTCCCATGCTTTACCATAGTCGGTCAGTCCGTAATCGAGATATTTTATTGTGGGTTTAGACATGTTTTGAGAATTTGTTAAGTCTTGTTTCTCCTATAAATGTTTTTCGGCGTGATATGAGGAACGTACTAATGGACCGCTTTCAACAAACCTGAAGCCCTTTTGTAAGCCTATCTGTTTCAGTTCGTTAAACTCTTCGGGCGTTACGTAGCGTTCTACGGGTAAATTCTTGGGCGATGGCTGTAGATACTGCCCTATGGTCATAATATGGCAATTGACGTTTAGAAGGTCGTCCATTGTTTGAAGAATCTCCTCTTTTGTTTCGCCAAGTCCGAGCATAATACCGCTTTTGGTGGTAACGCCAATAGAGTCTAAGTAACGCAAAGTTTCTAACGATGTTCTGTATTGTGCTTTTGTGCGCACTTGATTGGTCAGGCGTTCGACGGTTTCTAAGTTGTGTGATATGATGTCGGGCTTGCTTTCAGCCACAATATCGAGCAGATGGTGTTTGCCATCGAAATCGGGAATAAGGGTTTCGATTGTTATATTGGGGTTCACTTCTCTGATCTTTCTGATTGTTTTTGCCCAATGATTGGCTCCGCCATCTTCTAAGTCATCGCGATCGACTGACGTGATAACAGCATGTTTGAGCTTTAGAAAACGTATCGCTTCTGCTAATTTTTGGGGTTCGTCGGCATCGGGAGCTAACGGTTTGCCTGTAGTGACGTTGCAAAACTTGCAGCCTCGTGTGCATATATCGCCGAGAATCATAAAAGTAGCCGTTCCTGCTGCCCAACATTCGCCCATATTAGGGCATTTGCCACTTGTGCAGATAGTGTGCAAGTTGTTTTTTACGATTAAATCGTTTAAGGCTTTGTATTCGTTGGTTTTGGGAAGCTGTATTTTAAGCCATTCGGGCTTTCTGGATATTTTCATGTGTTTTAGATTTGTGAGTAGCAAAAGTAATCAAATTTTTAATTGGAACACAGAAGACACGGATTTAACGGATTAACACAGATTTTTAGTTAAACGCATTAGATTTTGGCACAACAATCCGTTAATTTGATTGAATTTGCGGATCATATTCCTTGAATTTGATAAAATTTGCGGAATTTATAGTTGTTCCATACCGATAAATTCATAAAAATTTTCAGGAGTGATAGTGGTGTAAATGGCATTTGGGTATGATTTTATAAAGTCGGAGGGAGCGCTTGTTTTTTTATTTTTATTCCATTTGATTTCAAAAGCATAAATAACACCATCTTTTTCTTCTAAATAATCAATCTCTTTTTGCGTTTGTGTTCTCCAAAACCACGAATTGGCATACGAGCGAGAGTAATGATTCTTTTTCTGCCTTTCAGAAATCAGAAAATTCTCCCACAGTGCGCCGACATCGTTTCGCAAGTTGACGGGATTAAAATTTGCAATCAATGCATTACGAATTCCGTTGTCGTAGAAATAGATTTTTTTACTGAATTTCAACTCATTTCGTTGATTGCGACTGAATGAGGTTAATCGAAAAATAATATAAGCCTGCTCCAATAGTAAAATATATTTCTCAATAGTTTTGGCGTCCAATCCGCATATTCTACCCAATTCGGTATATGAAACCTGAGATCCTACTTGAAAAGCCAATGCTTGCAGAAGTTTTACCATTCGGTCGCTTTTTTGGATATTTTCCCATTTTAGCACATCTTTGTACAGATAACTTGTGGCAACTCCTTGCAAAATTTCTATCATATTTTCAGCCTTTTGCATTACCACTTCGGGATAGTAACCGTAAACAAGGCGTTGCTCTAACATGCTGTACTCCTGAAAGATACCATGATATGCCACCATCTCGGCAAAAGATATGGGATACAATTTGTACTCCCATTTTCTTCCTGTTAGCGGTTCATTGATTTTATTAGCTAAGTCAAAAGATGAGCTTCCTGTTGCAACTATCTGAATATCTTTCATTTGATCAATAATGATTTTCAACTTAATGCCGATATTCAGAATGTTTTGAGCTTCATCGATGATCAAAATTTTCTTATCGCCAATTAGTGTTTTAGCAAATGGGAGGCTAAAATTCTCAAATAGGAGCTGTGTTTCCAAGTTATCACCTTCTAACCAAAGCACATCGGGATTTCCATCAAATTTGCTATGAAGCAATGATGTTTTTCCAACCTGTCTTGCTCCCTGAATAATAATCGCTTTTCCGTCAAACAAGCGTTTATCTATCTCTTTGCTTAAAATTCGAGTAATCATATTTCTAATTTTTTACGAAGATAGATAAATAATCCGTGAATTTGATGAAATTTGCGGATTTTGTTCCTTGAATTTATCAGCAATTAGCAATGCAGTGAGCGTAGTTGTAGTGTGCAATGCGATGTACTGAGCTAAGCCGAAGTGAACAATTAACAATTAAGTAGCTAGTTATCAAAGAAATCGCCATTCGACAACTTTATTTTTACATGTATTTCTAAAGTTGGGCTTTAGATTTACAGAAACTGAAACATGGTTGACACGGATTTAACAGATTAATTATGCCACCCCTTCGGGGTTTTATAAACCCTTAATATTCAATGAGCTATAATAATTCCATCCCTTCGGGATTGGCGATTAAAGTTAAAGGCGGTGCACTGAGTGTAGTATTTCGGCAGGCTCAATAACCACCGAAGTGTTGAAACGCAGTTTGAGACTGATATAAATTGTCTGCAATGGTCTTTGTATATGACAAAAAATAATTGATGGCGCGTGGAAGTTAACCATAACTAAATAACTATAAATGTGTTAAGAAAAATTTAGGAAAGACAGTGTCTTTATGATATGGTTGATTTTTGAAGATTCATTTTTTTGTCCGTAGGACAACATATGATTAACCATAGGCGCAAGCCTATGGGTGTGCACAGCACACAATCCCACCCGTAAGGGTGGCACATTGCTTTAACGCAAAGTGTCGCCCTACGGGCGAAAATCGGGGTGGCGCTGTTTCCGTAAGATAAATCTTACGGTTAATCACATGTTGTCCTACGGACAATTCCACTTGCACCTTGTACACTTCGGCTACGCTCAATGCACTGCCCCTTACCTTCTAATTTCTAATTTTAAATATCTATTACCTAAAAATTCAGGGTTTGGAGTTTATCTTATAAAAGTTCACTCTATCTCTTTAGTTTTGCCCATTAGAAAGCTTTTACTATTTTTGCAAAGGCATAAGAGAGAATGCCAAAATAAATATTAACTATTAAACAAAAAAACAGATGAGTTCAACAAAAAAATCCCTAATTCCCATGCTATTAATGGGAGCGTTATTGCTCTTCGCAACAAGTTGCAAGAAAGAAAAAGAAGAAGATAAGGTAGGCATACCTACATTATCAACTACGGTAGTAACTGATATTACAGAGACTACAGCAAACAGTGGTGGCGACATTACCTCAGATGGCGGTGCGCCTATAACAGCACGAGGAGTGTGTTGGAGTACAAATCAACTCCCAACAATATTAGACAACAAAACATCTGATGGGACAGGAGTTGGTAAATTTTCTAGTACTCTAAGTGATTTGTTGCCTAATACAACATACTATGTACGAGCCTACGCTACAAACAGTAAAGGAACAGGTTATGGCAGTGCACTATCTTTTACTACACAAGAAGATATAAGCCTACCAACACTATCAACAACAGAAGTTACTGATATTACGGAGACCACTGCAAAAAGTGGTGGTAACATTACCTCAGATGGCGGTGCGCCTATTACAGCACGAGGAGTGTGTTGGAGTAGTACAAACCAATCCCCAACAATATCTGACAACAAAACCGAAGATGGGACAGGAACCGGAGAATTTTCTAGTGTATTAAATGATTTGTTGCCCAATACAACATACTATGTACGAGCCTACGCTACAAACAGTAAAGGAACAGGTTATGGCAGTGCACTATCTTTTACTACACAAGAAGATATAAGCCTACCGACACTATCAACAACAGAAGTTACCGATATTACGGAGACCACTGCAAAAAGTGGTGGTAACATTACCTCAGATGGCGGTGCGCCTATTACAGCACGAGGAGTGTGTTGGAGTAGTACAAACCAATCCCCAACAATATCTGACAACAAAACCGAAGATGGGACAGGAACCGGAGAATTTTCTAGTGTATTAAATGATTTGTTGCCCAATACAACATACTATGTACGGGCCTACGCAACAAACAGTAAAGGAACGGGTTACGGCAGTGCAGTATCTTTTACTACACAAGAAGAGAATAGTTTTACTGATTCACGTGATGGTAATGTATATAAATTTGTAACTATAGGCGATCAGGTTTGGATGGCAGAAAACTTAAAATACATGCCAAGTGTAGTTGGTCCCGGTACAGGGTCAACAACAGAACCATATTATTACGTTTACGGTTACGATGGCACAGATGTTAGCGAAGCCAAAGCAACAGAAAACTACACAACCTACGGCGTGTTATACAACTGGTCTGCAGCTATGAACGGAGCAACAAGTAGCGATGCCAACCCCAGCAATGTACAAGGAATATGTCCAGCAGGCTGGCATTTGCCAAGCGATGCCGAGTGGACACAATTAACCGATTACCTTGGTGGTGCTGAAGTTGCCGGTGGTAAGCTTAAAGAAATGGGTACAACACACTGGAATAACCCAAATACTGGCGCAACTAACGAAACAGGTTTTAC
>Ga0208694_1000695_pt1 | contig 47515 bp, 43 predicted proteins | sample AD_UKC078_MetaG_FD_184442 | JGI IMG/M metagenome (GOLD analysis project Ga0208694, IMG submission 184442) | Active sludge microbial communities of municipal wastewater-treating anaerobic digesters from USA - AD_UKC078_MetaG (SPAdes) (version 2) | ecosystem: Engineered > Bioreactor > Anaerobic >...
CAGCAGGGAGGTCGAAGTGGCTGTCAGGGCAGAGATGATCCCCATCGCCCCGGACCTTCTGGGCGACTACAGCAAGGATCCCCGGTACCAGGAGCACTTCCAGGAATGGCTGAACAGGGTATGGGGTGAGAAGGACCGCGCAATCGGCGATTACTTCAGGATCAGGGGCATGGCTGCCTGAGTGCATCCCCCTGGCCCGGTGAGGCATTCGATCACCGCTCCCGCCACGGGGAACGTGTTTCTCCATGGTCCCGTCGTCTGCTGATCCCTTCAGCGGGCAGACAAGCGACCCGTTTTACCCTCAAGGATTCCCTCTCTCGTGGGCTTCCCTGTCATCAACAGGGCCCAGTGCAGGTGCTCGAAAAGTCGTAGACGCGCATAGGTATCGGCTGTTAAATCTCTTGGTCACCAGATACCATGCGGGTTTTAAGAAGGGCGAAATGACCTCAGGACCGGCCTGTTGTTTCGCATAGGCATTTTTGTTGCAGCATCGCTTTTCAATCAATGGCATGAACCTTTGAAGGGCTAGCCCTTCAACCCTTTGTTGCAGCAAGCTTGAACGGGAATCAGGCCCCACCTTCTGTAAAGTTATTAAGAAGCGGACTTTGGAAGGTGGATTGAAGAGAGCCTCATACCGGCTTTTTCCCGGCGACAGCCCCAAGGCAGCCTCAGGCGTGAATCACCCCGTTGCAATTTGCCGTGAATGCCGTTAAAAAACAGGATATCCTACTAAAGAGCAAGGAGTTCTTCCGGATGATCCGAGATATCGAGCGCATATACGGCACCCTGCTGGACAGGGAGTATCAGAAAAAGCTCTTTCATGGCCTGAAGGGGCTCCAGGAAAAGGGGGACAGCCATCTCGCCTGCTGCCCGTTCCATGAAGACGAGCATCCCACCTTTCTCGTCTACTCGGACAGGCCCGAGTACTTCTGCTTCGTGTGCGGCGCGCGGGGCGACTGGCTCGGCTATCTTCAGCTCGAGACGGGCATGGACTTCTCCGGAGCGCTTTCCCTGCTGGCCCGGGAGGCGGGGATCGAGCCGGTAGCCTATGACAAGCCGGCGTGGGGCGATGAGCTAAGCCGGACGCTCCTCCTGGAGCTCATGGCCGGGCTCTTCACCACCCGGCTCTACTCGCCTGACGGCGAAAAGGAGCTCTTCTACCTGTACAACCGGAGATATGCCATGGGAGAGGTGGAGGGCTCCTCGTTCGGCTTCTACCCCGGCTACCGGCAGACCAGGGAATATCTCCTGTCCCAGGGACTGGCCGACGAATTCCTCGATACGGCGCTCGATGCCGTATGGGCTCGTGATGCCGAGGAGTTCAGGCTCACCATCCCTTACCGCGACACTGCGGGCAGGCTCATGGGGATGATCGGCAGGGACGTCACGAAAAAGGGACCGGAGGCCTACCGGGCCCTGACCGACCTTGCCCTTCTCAGGGACGCGCCCTTTCTCCTGTACAAGTACCGGGGCAGTGAGGAGCTGCTCGTCGTGGAGGGGCTGCTCGACGCGCTGCTGGCGGACCGGATCGGCTTCAAGCCCGTGGCGGGCATCGGCAAGTCGGGTCTGAGCGAAGGGCAGTGCGATGCCATAGCCTCCTACGGCACCAGGACGTGCATTCTCTGCCTGGGAAGCAGCCGGGAAAAGAAGGAGCTCATGCTCAAATCGGCCGATCTCATCGAGTCGCGGGGCATGCAGGCGGTTTTCCTGCCGCTTCAGGAGCAGTATGAAGACCTGGACCACTTCATTCGCTCAACCGAGCTCAGTGACTTCCGCAGGCTCCTGAAAAAGACGCAGGACAGACAGGTGTTTGTCCGCGGCATGTGATGCCGAAGAGGAGGGGAGATGGGGGAGAGGTTCTTTGCGGATGCCCTGGTGATCGGTGCGGGTCCTGCGGGCCTCGGCGCCGCGCTCGGGCTCGCCCGGCAGGGGGTGAGCGTGGCCGTCCTGGAGATGCAGGACCGGCTGGGTTCCCGGCGCAGGGGTGAGACCATCCGCTTCGACAGGGAGATGAACGCCCTGCTGGGAGCGGGCTTCTTCGAGAAACAGACCATCCGGCGGATCAACAGGAGATCGTACTTCTCCCACACCGGGCTCAAGCGGGTGGACCGCACCATCAACAACCCCAACCTCATCATCTCCTGGACGGATTTCATCCGGGCCATGGCGGATGTGGTGAGGGATGCCGGCGCCCGCATCCTGACCGCTTCCACCGTGGTGGGCCTTGTCCGGGAAGAGGGCCGGATCGCCGGCGTGAGGGCCATGATGGGCGGGTTCATGGAGGAGGAACTCAAGACAAAGGCGGTCTTTTCCTGCGGCGGGTGCGAAGACCCCGCCGCCCGGCTCCTGAACATCGACCGCTCGGGCATGGACATGCCCGTGGCCAAGCAGCTCGTGCGGGGATACACCGGCCCTGCCGACCGTTTCGAGTACCACTTCCACGTCCACGGCGGCTCCCTGACCATCGCCACCATCTTTCCCCGGGCAGAGGGCGAGGCCGAAACCATTCTCATGGGCTACGCCCGGGGGCGCAAACCCCGCACCGTCTCGTTCGAGGAGTTCGCCGGGGCTCACTGCCTGTTCAGAGAGAGGCTTCGGGGGGCAGATCCCTTTTATTCCCTGAAGACCACGATCCCCATGGGAAGGATGATCTCTCAGTGCTGCCCCGAAGACCGGCTCGTCATGGCGGGCGACGTGCTGGGGCACGTCCAGTCGCGGGGCGGCAGCGGCATCAGGTCCTCCTTCCTCATGGGCTACACCGCGGGCTGGCTGGGCGCCGGGGCGCTGCTGTCGGGGCCATGGACCGCGGAGACTACGAGGAAGCTGGAGCAGGGCATACAGGGCTCTCCCCCCATGCGCGGCCTGCACAGGCACAACCTGATCTACTCAACCCTGCGAGCCGGGATCTTCGGCAGCATCCGGGACCCCGGGAAAATGGACCGGCTCTGGCCCCTGCTGCGGATTGCGCTGAGGTGACTGCTGGGGAGGAACGCCGTTGCCGGGGTCGTGCGGATCAATGGTATGAACCTTTAACGCAAGCCCTGCACGCTTTTCCGCAGCAAGCGAAAACGAAATCAAATGCGACCCTTCCCGTCCCAAAGAGGCCAACGCAAAGCAGGGCAATGGCTCGGTTTCGGATGGATTGCTACACTTATAACCATAGTATTTTACGAAGGGTATAAGCTGATCTATCCGGGGGATTCTCCCGAAACCGAGCCGCTGCCAAGCAGGATTGAACTTGACTGAATCGTCCACTGTTATATGGTATCGCCATGATAAGCGCTGAGAATCTCTCCAAGAGCTATGCCCGGCAGGCGCTCTTCGACGATGTCGGATTCAAGATCAATCCCAGGGAGCGGGTGGGGCTGGTCGGCAGGAACGGGCACGGCAAGACCACGCTTCTGCGGATGATCGTGGGCGAGGAAACGCCCGATGCGGGGCAGATCGTGATCCCCAAGGGCTATCGCATGGGCTATGTGAGGCAGCATCTGGACTTCACCGAAGACACCGTGCTCGGCGAGGGAATGAAGGGGCTGCCCGAGACGCAGAAGGAGCAGCACTGGAAGGTAGAGAAGGTGCTCGCCGGCCTCGGGTTTTCCCAGGAAGATATGCGGCGCAGCCCCTACGAGTTCTCGGGAGGCTACCAGGTGAGGCTGAACCTGGCAAAGGTGCTCGTCTCCGAGCCCGATCTCCTGCTCCTGGACGAGCCCACCAACTACCTCGACATCACCTCGATCCGGTGGATCGAGCGCTTTCTGATCTCGTGGCCACACGAGCTCCTGCTCATCACCCACGACAGAACCTTCATGGACAGGATCGTGACCCATACCATGGGGATCCACCGGAAAAAGATCAGGAAGATCCAGGGCGACACGGAGAAGTACTACGCGCAGATCGCCCAGGATGAAGAGGTGTACGAGAAGACCCGCCTCAACGACGAGCGCAAGAGAAAAGAGGTGGAGGGCTTCATCGCCCAGTTCAGGGCAAAGGCGCGCCTGGTGGGACTGGTCCAGTCGCGGATCAGGACCCTGGAGAAGATGGAGAAAAAGGACAAGCTGGAAAAAATCAAGACCCTGGACTTCTCCTTCCGCGTTGAGCCCTTTGTCGGCAAGTACGTGCTCACCGCCCAGGATCTGAGCTTTTCCTACGACCCGTCCGCAGAGCTCATCAGGGATTTCACTATCACCTTGCGGCCGGGCGAGAAGGTGTGCATCATCGGCCCCAACGGCAAGGGCAAGACCACCCTGCTCAAGCTCCTGGCAGGCAGCCTCATCCCCCGCGCAGGCGAGATCACCCGGAACCCCAAGACCGTTCAGGGCGTCTTCGAGCAGACCAACGTGTCCAGCCTCGTGGGCAGAAGGACCGTTGAGGAGGAGATCATCTCCAGCTACGCTGATATCGACCGCCAGAAGGCCAGGGATATCTGCGGGGCCATGATGTTCGAGGGAGACTATGCCTTGAAGAAGATCGAAGTGCTCTCGGGCGGGGAAAAGAGCAGGGTGATGCTGGGCAAGCTTCTGGCGACCCCTGTGAATCTCCTGCTTCTGGACGAGCCCACGAACCACCTCGACATGGAGTCGAGCGATGCCCTGCTTGCTGCCCTGGACAGCTTCGAGGGCGCCGTGGTCATGGTCACCCACAATGAGATGTTCCTTCACGCCCTTGCGGAGAGGCTCATCATATTCAAGAATGCTTCGATCGAGGTGTTCGAGGGCGGGTACCATCGCTTTCTCGAAAAAGGGGGCTGGGGCGACGAGGAAGAGAGCCTCACGCCGGCGAAAAAGGCAAAGCCCGAGCGGGACAGCGGCGAGAAGCTCGACAAGAAGGAACTCCGCAAGAGGCGAGCCGGGATCATCACCGAGCGTTCCCGGGTGCTCGGCCCATTGGAGAAAGAGATCTCCCGGATGGAGAACGGGATCGACGCCCGCGAGAAAAAGCTGAAAACGCTCCACGCCGCCATGCAGGAGGCCACCCTTGCCAGGGACGGGAAGAGGATATCCGCGATATCCATGGAGATCCACATCTGCGAGCAGGAGATCGAGTCCCTGTTCGCAGGCCTCGAAGAGCTCACCCATGAGTTCGACCGGATCAACTCCGAGTTCGAGGAGCGGCTGACCGTCATCGAGCAGCTCTGATGCTCTTCAGAACGTGATGACGAGCTCGTAGGCGCCCTGGGAGAGGGTCGCCCGGACCGGGTATCTGCCCTTTTCGAACACCTTCATCATGGCCTTGTTGCTCGCCAGCACGTCTGCCATGAACCCGTGGAGGCCGCGCTCCTTGGCCAGGGTCACGAGCATCTCGTAGAGATAGGTGGCGATCCCGATTCCCTGGTATTGCTCCTCCACCACGAAGGCCACGTCCCCGTAGGGCTTCTTCCAGTCTTTGACGAACCGGGCCTCCGCCACGATGTGCTCCTCTTCGGGAGAGCCTGTCAGGCCCACGATGGAGAGCGTGTCGATGTAATCGATGTTCACGTACTGCTGCATCTTGGCATGGGGCATGACCTTGATGGGGCTGAAATAGCGGTAATAGACCATCTTGTCCGAGAACCGGTAGAAGAGCCTGCGCATCTCCTCCTCGTCCGAGGGCTTGATGGCGCGGAATCTCACCTCCAGGCCGTCCTTGAAGGTGTGCCTGGTGGCGATCTCCGAAGGATAGAGGCGGGCGGATTCCGGCAGATAGATCTGGTCGGGGTAGAGGATCTTCTTTTCCTTGGCCTGCTCGAAGAGTTCTTTCCGGTCCTCGGGATGGGCGATATCGATGAGGAACTGGGCCCTCTCGCGCACGGTCCGGCCCCGCATGTTGGCCACGCCGTACTCGGTGACCACCATGTCTACGGAGTCCTGCAGGCTGAGCTGGTTGGGCAGGTCTTCCACGGAAACAAGGATGTTGGGCCTGCCTTTGAGGTTCCGGCTGGGAAGGGCGAAGATGGTGCTGCCCCGCTCCGAGAGCTCGGCGCCGCTGACGAAATCGGCCACCTCGCCCGGGGTGGTGGCCACGTTGCCCTTGCCGATATGCATGGCGACCCGCCCCGAGAGGTCGACCTTCCGGGCCGGAATGACCGCGATGAACCTCGGGTTCATGCCGATCTGGATCGGGTTGAACACGGTGTCGATCCCCTGGAAATCCACCAGGGGATTGCGGTCGAGCCAGGCCATGAGCTCCTTTGTGCCGAAGGCATACGAGGTGAGCGACTTTCCGCGGTAGACCCGCTTGTTGCGGTTTGACACCGCGCCGCTCCTGACCAGGTCCATGAGGGCGTCCGTGAAAAAGGGCGAGTGGATGCCCAGGTTGCGCTTCTGGGCGAGGTGGCGCGCCAGGGCCTCGTAGAGGGGCCCGATGGAAAAACTCAGGCAGCTCCCGTCTTCGATGACCGAGGCCACGTTCGCGCCCACCTGGTCGAATATCTCGTCCACGGGCCAGCGCTGGAAGTAGATGGGCGGGTCCAGGGAGCGGACCAGGAAGTCGAACTCGGAAACCGGCGCAAAGGTGTCGCCGAAGGTGAAGGGCACATCAGAGTTGACCTCTCCGATCACCAGCGATGCCTGGCCCATGGCGTGGCGCGCGGCGTCCAGCGCCATGCCCAGGCTGCAGTAGCCCGCCTCGTTGGGAGGCGTGATCTGGATGAACGCCGCGTCGATTGGCAGCATCCGGGACTCGATGAGGGCCGGGATCCGCGCGAACCTGCTGGGGATCAGGTCCACGCGTCCCTCGGTGATGGCTTCGCTCGCCACCCATCCCGAGAAGAAGGTCTTGAGCCTGAACTTCTGGTTCTGCAGCTCCTTCATGATGATCACGTCACCCAGGCTCACGATCTGGATCAGCTCCAGGTCCTGGAGGTTGGGCTCCTCCGATGCCATGAGGTGCTTCACCAGGGTCCGGGGCTCGGCAACGCCGGTGCCCAGAAAGATCTTCATGCCGGGCTCGATGTGCTGCAGGGCCTCCTGCGGCGTGACGACCCGGTTTTCCCACGGCATGGACATGCTGCCCTGCTCTCTGATCATGATCTGTTCTCTCCTCCTGTGACAAGCGGCGGCCCATCCGCGAGCATACGGCTCTTGCCGGGGCTGAGGCGCGGTCGCCTGGAAAAGAGCCCAAAGGATCCTTCCCCGAGCACGCCGCTCTTCCTTTTTTATAGCCGGAAAATCCGGCGTTGAGAAGGGAAACCTGATCTTTAGGCCGGCGGCTTCATGTACTGCATGGTGCCGTCCTGGACCACGGCGGCGCGCGCCGCACCCGGATAGTCCTGCTCAAGCAGCGCGATCACCTCGTCCCAGGTCTTGACGACAACGGCGTCGTCGTTGTGGCAGACGAGGTCCAGGCTCGTCCGGTCGGGGAAGGGGTTGAGCACGATGAGCCTCTTCATGAGCAGCGGGATGAACCCCGGGTTCCTGTGGGCGTAGTGCCTTCCCCCATAGCCGTTCCCCCAGGAGCGCATGACATAATGGGGCACCTGACCCTCGGGCGCGTCGCAGATGAGCACCGCGGTGCCCCGCCCTCCAGGCTTCAGGGTCGTGAGCGCGAGCAGCAGGGCGATTGCGGACTCACTGGCCTTGCCGTAGGCGTTGCACACCACGATGTCATATCCGCTGGAAAAGGGGATGCCGTAGTGGTCCCTGCCTTCGTCCGCGCCTGCCTGATGGGTGGCCCTGAATGGACCGGCATAAACGTTCACGATCCGGCCCTGGCGGTTGAGCAGGCAGTCGATCTTGAAGTCGAGCCCGGCCAGGTCGCCCGCTGCATCGCACTCGGCCCGCATGATGTTGTCGTCGAATTTCCCCAGGCCTGACCTGCCCGGGTCGCGAAAGAGCTGGTTGTGGAACTGGTTGATGGTCTCGATCCCGGCCACGCCCGGCATGATGATCTTGGCGCCTCCGCCGAAGCCCACGTGCACGTGGGCCGTGACGCAGCCGATTCCGATCTTGAGGTCGCATTCCATGAACTCCCGGTTGAACCAGAGCTCCACTCCGGTGGGTGTCCTTCCCACGCGCACGGTGTTCTGGAACGGATCGTGGTTGTGCACCGCATAGTTCTCGACGATCTCATCTCCGAGCTTCTTGCGGGCATTACTCATATCGTATGCCCCGTGCGAGCCCAGTGCCCAAAGAAACCTGATCCGGTCCTTCTCAAGCCCGGCGCGATGAAGGGCATCGAGAACGAAAGGCGCCACGTCCCTGACCGGGGTGGGCCTTGTCATGTCGTCGAACACGATCACGGCCTGCTTCTTCCCCTGTGCGAGCTCCTCGAGGGAAGGGCCCTCGATGGGCCGCTCCACCTTCGCCCTGATCTCCTCCGGGCTCAGACCAAGCTTTTCGAACCCCGGAGAGGTGAGGTTGATGACCTCCCACCGCTCCGGAAAGGCGAGCTCGCGCTCATTGTTCTCGTACCAGAGTCTGGATGGGACCGAAACCTTCTTCATAAGCGCCCTCCATCGGCATTCCATGCTAATGTCGTATCGTATTATTATAAGCTGTTTTGTCGTTGAAAGGAACAGCTTCGTGCTGATATAATCACCTCTGTCCGCCGGTTAGACGTCCCGATGCCGCACAACGGTTTTTCATGGCCCACCGGGGAGGATGCAATCCAGTGCGCGTCGGCAAAATGCCTGTACGCAGGCATTATCCGGCTCTTGGCCTGTTTTTCCATAACCAGTGCACGGGGGTATCTTACATGGACACACTGAACGAGCTCATAGAGGTTGCCGGCGATCCCGGCGCATATGCCCGGAGGATCAGGGCGTCGGGCCGGTCCGTGATCGGGTATTACTGCTCCTACGCGCCCGAGGAGATCATCCACGCAGCCGGGCTGCATCCCGTACGGCTCTTCGGCACCGGCGGCGATCCAGGCATTGCGGACAGGCACCTGCAGGCATACTGCTGCTCGCTCGTGCGCGGAGCGCTCGCAGAGTCGCTGGCGGGCGGGCTCGATTATCTCGGCGGCACCGTCTTTCCCCATACCTGCGATTCCATCCAGCGCCTCTCCGATATCTGGCGGCTCAACACCTGCCACGGCTTCTTTGCCGACGTCGTGCTCCCGGTCAAGCTCACGAGCGAGAGCGCCAGGCAGTATCTGATCGATGTGCTGCAAAAGTTCAAAAAAGAGCTGGAAGCGCACTTCGGCCTTAGCGTCACCAAAGAGGGCCTCGGATCCTCAGTCAGGACTTACAACGTCATTCGCTCCTGTCTGAAGGAGATCTACGAGCTCAAGTCCCGCAATCCCGGGCTCCTCACGGGCAGCGAGCTCTTCTCAATCGTCAAGGCGTCCATGGTCATGGACAGGGAGGTGCTCAAAGACAGGCTTAAGGCCCTTCTCCAGGAGCTCCGGGAGAGCGCGCCCGGCCGCGATGCCCGGGGCGGACGGCTCATGCTGGTGGGCAATGCGTGCAACCACCCGGATATCTACGACCTCATCGAGCGTTCGGGAGGGCAGGTGGTCTGGGACGACCTGTGCACGGGGACTCGCTGGTTCTCGGGCACGATCCGGGAAGAGAGCGACTCCCTCGCCTCGATTGCCGAGCGCCTCTTCGAGCGGCAGATCTGCCCGTCAAAGCACAAATCGCCCACGGCAAGAGGCGGGCATCTCGTGGCTCAGGCCCGGAAGCACGGTGTGGAAGGCGTGATTTTCCTCTATCTCAAGTTCTGCGATCCCCACAGCTTCGATTATCCGTATCTGAAAGGATATCTGGATGGCGCGGGCATACCCTCCATGCTGCTGGAGATCGAAGACCGTCTTCCCCCTCAGGGGCAGATCCTCACCCGGATCGAGACCTTCACCCAGATGCTCGGGCCGGGGACCAATGACGCGCTCACCGGCACCTCACAGACCGGAAGAGAGGGATAAGCCATGCTGCAGACAGATGCCGAAAAAAAGAAGAAGTTCAGGTCGTCCAAGAGGATGCGCGAGATCATGACCGAGTATTACATCGAGGCCAAGACCGCGGACCAGACGGGAAAGAAGGTGGCCTGGATCACGAGCGGGGGCCCGGTCGAGCCGCTCATCGCCATGGACGTCATCCCGGTGTACCCGGAAAACTACGGGGCCATGATCGGCGCGTCCCACATGGGGGGAGACCTCTGCGCCAAGGCCGAGGCCCTGGGATACAGCACCGACCTGTGCTCCTACGCCCGGGCGGACATCGCGTGCGCCCTGGAGGACGGCGGGCCCATCGGCGGCCTCCCGAAGCCCGACATGCTCGTGTGCTGCAACAACATCTGCGGCACGGTCATGAAGTGGTATGAGATCCAGGCCCGGCTTTTCGATGTCCCGCTCTTCATCTTCGACACCCCGTTCTGCCACGTGGACTTTGCCGAGGAGGCCAGGCGCTATGTCCGGGCCCAGATCGGCGAGTACATCGGGTTTCTCGAGGGCGTGTGCAATAAAAAGTTCGACCTCGACAGGAGCATGGAGGTGGGAATCCTCTCATTGAAGGGCCAGAGGCTCTGGCAGGAGGTCCTCGACGCGGCGGCCCACCGGCCCTCTCCCATGACCGCATTCGACGCGTTCTTCTTCCTCGCGCTCATCGTCACCCTGCGGGGCACTGACAAGGTGGTTGACTTCTACACCGAGCTCCTCGAAGAGGTGAGGGAGCGGGTGACCCAGGGCATCAGCGCAGTGGGGAACGAGCGCTACCGCCTCCTGTGGGACAACCTGCCGGTATGGTACCGGCTGAAGTGGCTCTCGGACACCTTCGCGGCCCACGGGGCCTGCCTGGTGGCCGACACCTACACCACGGCCTGGTGCGGCTCCATGAAGTACATCGACGAGGCCGATTTCATCGGCTCCATGGCCGAGGCCTATACCCGGATCTATCTCAACATCGGGGTGGACGAGATGGCGAAAACCATCTTGGCGATGATCGACAAGTACGAGGTCGACGGCCTGGTGATGCACTCGAACCGGAGCTGCAAGCCGTACTCATTCGGCCAGTACGACATCATGCGCATAATCCGGGAGAAAAAGGGCATACCCTGCATGATGCTGGAATCCCACATGGTGGACGAGCGCAGCTTCTCGGAGAGCCAGGCTTTAACCCGGATCGACGCCTTCATGGAGGTGATAAGGCAGCGGGATCCCCGCGCGGGAACGGCACGGTAGACGCAAAGGAGGGATGAATACATGGGCGGAATGCGCTACGCTCTGAAGGACAAGGTGGCCGTGGTCACCGGCGGAAGCCGGGGCATCGGCCTCGAGATCGCCCGGGCCCTGCTGGAGCAGGGGGCGAGGGTCGTGATCTGCGGGCGGAAGCAGGAAAACCTCAATGCCGCGAAGGATACCCTCCCCGGCGGGGACCTCATGGCCGTGCAGGCCCACATCGCCCGGGAGGCGGATGTGGACCGCCTCTTCGCCGCGGTTACAGAGCGGCACTCCCGGCTGGACGTGCTCGTGAACAACGTGGGCATGAACCTGATCACTCCCGGGATAGCGGACACGGACCTGAACCTGTGGCAGAAGATCGTGGAGACCAACCTCAACGGCACCTTCCTGTGCTCTCGCGCAGCGGCGCGCATCATGCGCGCTCAGAAAGGGGGCAAGATCGTGAGCGTGTCCTCCGTCGCCGGCAGGAAGGCGACGCCCGGCATGGGGGTCTACGGCATTGCCAAGGCAGGGATGGAGATGCTCACCAGAGTGCTGGCAAGCGAGCTCGCCGGTTTCAACATCCAGGTCAACGCCGTGGCTCCCGGGATGGTGAGGACAGATTTCAGCAAGCCCTTCTGGTCGGATGAGAGCATCTACAAGGAGGTCGTCAAGGCCGTCCCCCTGGGCAGGATCGCAGAGTCCCAGGATGTGGTCCACCCCGTGCTCTTCCTCGCCTCGCCGGGTTCTTCGTTCATCACCGGGCAGACCATCGTGGTGGACGGCGGGGCGAGCGCGGTCTGACGTTGGTGAAAAATCCATCGTAAGAAAGAGAGCCTCTTTTCAGCGGAAAATGATCGCAACCGGCATCGAACGGAAAGGAAAGGGCGGGTTTTTAAAAAGATGAAGACCGCGGGAGTAGACATCGGCTCGATCACGGCAAAGGCGGCAATACTGGAAGACGGCGTCGTTCTGGGAGCCAGGGTGGGCTTCACCGGCTACAACGCGGGCGCCGCCGGCAGGAATATATTCGATGAGCTCACCAGAGAGCTCGGGCTGGAGATCTCGTCCATCGACAGGATCGTCTCGACCGGATATGGCAGAAACAGCGTGGACTTCGCGCACAAATCCATGACCGAGATCATCTGCCACGGCGCAGGTGCGCACTTTCTCGACCCGCGGGTGCGCACCGTGGTGGACGTGGGCGGGCAGGACAGCAAGGCCCTGATCCTCGACGCGTCGGGCAGGGTCACGGACTTCGTGATGAACGACAAGTGCGCGGCAGGCACCGGGAGGTTTCTGGAGGTCATGGCCCGGGCGCTGGAGGTGAATCTGGATGAGTTCGGCGAGCTCTCCCTTCTGTCGGAGAATCCCGCGAAGATCAGCAGCATCTGCACGGTCTTTGCCGAGTCCGAGGTCATCTCGCTCATCTCCAGGGGCGAGCGGCGCGAGAACATCATCGCGGGCATCCACGACTCGGTTGCCTCGCGGGTGTATGCCATGGCGCAGCGCCTGGCCGTGAGCACCCCCATCATGATGACCGGCGGCGTGGCCAAGAACGTAGGCGTAGTCAGGGCCCTGGAGAAACGCTTCGGTTTTTCTGTCGAGGTCAGCGTACACGCCCAGGTAAACGGCGCCATCGGAGCGGCCGTGCTGGCGTGCAGCCTGTTGTGAGGGCTTGGCGAACTTCATGTGAGGTCGCAGGCCGCCTGCCTGGTGGCATGAGGGTACGCCCTGACGCTTCTCTGCGATTTTCCAGGAAAGCGATGACCCGGATAGGCAGATGATTCAGCGCCGTTATTTCCTGGTTGTTCAGGTTTTCCTTGTAGGTCCTTCAGGAAACGGCCGAGTATAATATTGCATTATGCAATTAATTTGCTTATATTATATTGCAATTTGCGCGTACATGAGGCGGCAGAGATGAGTGAGAGATCCAAGAAGGGCCATCAAGATGTAATCCTGGATTCTATCAACGAAGGCGTTTTCACCATAGACCGCGCCTGGAGGATCACCTCGTTCAATCGCGCCGCCGAGCGCATTACCGGGATCTTGCGCAATGACGCCATCGGCCAGGCCTGCTGCGACGTGTTCCATGCGAGCATCTGCGAGAACGAGTGCCCGCTGAGACGCACCCTCAAGAGCGGCAAACCGGTCGTGAACGCCACTGCCCACATCGTCACCAACAAGGGCATGCGCGTGCCTATCCGCATCTCGGCAGCGATTCTCAAAGACGACCACGGCCGTGCCATCGGCGGAGTGGAGACCTTCCAGGACCTGAGCCAGGTGGAGCAGCTCCGCAAAGAGCTCGAGGCCCGCTATACCTTCGAGGACATCGTGGGGCGCAGCCCGGTCATGATGAACCTCTTCGAGATCCTTCCCCGGATCGCCGAGAGCAGCAGCACGGTGCTGATCCAGGGATCCAGCGGTACGGGAAAGGAGCTGTTCGCCCGCGCCATTCACAACCTCTCCGCCCGCAGGATAAAACGCTTCGTTGCAGTGAACTGCGCAGCCCTGCCGGATGCGCTGCTGGAAAGCGAGCTTTTCGGCTACGAGCCCGGGGCGTTCACGGATGCCAGGCGCGACCATCCGGGCCAGTTCGTGCTTGCGCACGGGGGCACGATTTTTCTCGATGATATCGGCGAGATCTCTCCCGCTCTGCAGGTGCGGCTGCTCAGGGTTCTGGAGGAGCGGGCCGTGGAGCCCCTGGGATCGGCCGTGCCCGTGCCCGTTGATGTGCGCGTCGTGGCAGCAACGAGCCGCGATCTCGCAGGGCTCGTCCGCAATGGTCGATTCCGCGAAGACCTGTACTACCGCATCCGCGTCGTGCTTCTCGATCTTCCCGGCCTGGAGCAGCGCCGTGAGGACATACCCCTGCTGGCGGACCACTGCGTGGCGAAATTCAACCGCTTGCAGGGCAGAGACATAACCGGGCTTTCGCCCGAGGTCATGTCGCGCCTGATGGAATACGACTTCCCCGGCAATGTCCGCGAGCTGGAGAATATCATCGAGCGGGCGTTCGTCCTGTGCAGAGGCGATATCATCGAGATGCACCACCTCCCGCCCGAACTGCGGCCGGCGGAATCGTCCCGGGACAATGCCCTCGGCCCGTTGAGCATTCAGGCCATGGAAAAGGACCTCATCGCCGAAACGCTGCAGCGTTATCGCGGAAACCGCAAGAAATCCTCACAGGATCTGGGCATCAACACCAGCACGCTGTACCGGAAGATCAAGGCGCTCCGGATCGAAGTGCCTGAAACCGACGGACGGACCCGCCGCACGTAACCTTTCATTACCCAAGCTCTCGGGCGCGTTCTTCCCTCGCAATCCAGGGAGATCCGCCGGCTCAGTCTTTTGCCGCCAGCGGGCCTGGTGCGGGGTGTGCATTCACGCCTTGGAGGGGAGGTGCCCCGGATGCCCGGGCTCAATCAAGTCTGATCTTCGGGACCCCGGCGGCGGTCTGCCCAGGGGCGCTCAGCCTGCCGTAATAGGGGCTCTTGGAGAGATACAGGGCGGCAAGCGGGTTGTGCCCCAGCACGCGGTCCTTGACGGCGAGCACGGTGCACGGCACCCGGCATGACCGGAAAAAGAGCGTATCGTGCCCGACGCAGAGTCCGAGCAAAACTGCGAGATCGACCTCCTCGGCCTCCATGATCTCCGCCTGGGCGATCGGGTTGCACATGGGCTCCATGAGATCGGGGCCCATGATCTTCTCGCTGCCCTGCAAACCGATGTCCTCCTTGGGAACGCGGCCCACCTTGCAGTTCACGGACACGACCTCGAACCCCTTGTTTTTGAATATCGAAGCAACCATGCGCGCCTCTTCCTTGAGCCCCACGCAGAAGGCGATTCCGATCCGGGTGTACCCGCACTTGCAGGCGAACTCCAGGGTCTCCTCGATCCGCGGGATTCTGGTCCGGATCCCCGAGGCGTCGAGCTCATAGCACTGAGACTCCTGCAGGGATGCCAGGCGGGCGAATTCCCGGACACCGGGGTTTCCATACGCATGGGACGCCCTGTCCATCGCCTCGGGGAAGCGGCGCATCGGGCAGAAGGCCGGGGCCTCCTCGACGGGCGGCATGGGTGCGCCCGTTGGTACGAGCGGGTAGCAGACCGTTCCGGGACACCGGGCGCAGGAACTCCTGATCTCCCCCTTTTCTTTGGCCATGACATCCTCCTTTCATATGCACCCGCACACGTGCGCAGGTGAAATCGTGCCGGAAACAGGGTATACCCGGACCTTGCGCAAAGGATAGCGGAAAGTCAAGCGATTACTCCCTCTCCTTCGACCAGCTGAAAACCGTCTCGCCCCTTCATGAAGGCTGGAGACGATGCCTCCGTGACCGATCCTGGAAGACATCGTCTCGGGCGGTTCTCATTTCCCCGCCGATGGATACGCCTGTCTGCCGGCCGTTCAGGCGCGGCATGCTTAAAAATGTCTTGGCGCGGTCTTTTAGTGATCGCAGGTATTCTCACCCAGCTCGATGGTGCCTTCGAGGAAACTCTCGACAAGCTCCTCGGGCGTCTTTGACGGGGCGCCGACCAGCACGCGGACACCATTTTCCGAGAACAGACTCTGGGCTCGCTGCCCCATGCCGCCCGCGATAATGATGTTTGCTCCCTTTTCGGCAAGCCATCGGGGCAGCACTCCAGGCTCGTGCGGGGGAGGCGTCAGGTCTTCTCTGTTCGTGATCTTCTTTGTCGTGGTGTCCACATCCACCAGAGCGAAACGCTCACAGTGTCCGAAATGAAGACACAGCCTCCCGTCGATTAATGGAATGGCTATGCGCATAGATGCATCCTCCTTTTGGTTTTTATTCCGTTTCATCTGTACCCGATGCCGCGGTCCCAGGATGTCGTCCGGGGTATCGGCTGGTTTCCGGCCGGTTTCGGCGGATGAGATGATTTTCCGCATGATCGAGGCCGTCGGGCTGGCTGCATAGTGCCGAATGAATGCGCGGCAGGTGTCACACGCCTCGGCGATGAGCGGGTCCACGGGAATGGAGCCCAGATAGGGAACCCCCATGTCATGGGCGGTCATCTCCCCTTCATGGGACCTCTCCAGATCGCGTCGTCGTCCTGACTGCGAAGGGAAATCCCGATGCACAGGATCTTTTCGGGCCCTCCATTTCGACAGGCAGGATCTCTTTGCTCTCGCCCCAAACATTGTGCCCCTCTAGCCCCAGCATGGTGGGTACGCTCGGGCCTTGAATATCCACGTCGAGCAGGCCCGCTCTCTTGCCCGAGAGCATGAGCGGGACGGCCAGATTCACCGCCACCGTGCTCTTTCCCGCGCCTCCCTTGCCCGATATCACCACGATCTTGTGCTCGATCCGGCAGAGACGCTCCGCGAACCTTCTCCGGTTTTTGAAATCCTCATCGCTCTCCCCTGGGCGTCTTGACGAGGCCGAGCACCCGCTCTTGCCGCAGGAGCCGCACACGCTCTTTTTCTACTGTTGTTCCCCGGCATATAGCTCGTGACTCCGTCCCACAGAGTCTCTGAGAGAAGCATGCAGGGTGACAGAGGAGAGCAGCGCGCAAATCTCGCCTTCCTCGGGCAGGTCTTCCAGCGCGCCGAGGATGTCCCGCCGGCCGAGCTTCAGGGCTTCGTCCAGGGTTTTCCCTTTGGCCAGGCAGGTTGTCATGCTGCCGCATGCAAGGGAATGGCGGCAGCCGTCGGTGGTGAACGATGCCTGCTCCACCCTGCCGCCCTGCACGAACACCCAGAATTCCATGGTGTCGCCGCAGGGGCCGGTAATGCGAGCATGGCCGGTGAATTCCCTCAGCGGCCCGTTATTCCGCGGATGTTCTCCGTGATCAGCAAATAAGGGCTGATTGATCACGCTGCTGACAGTTATCATATTTTACCCCTTAATTGAGATGATTTTCCATATTTCCCGGATATCTCCGGCTGCCTCGGCATCGAGATCGACCACTGTACATTCCTGCATCTGGGCCAGCGTTACGCACCGGTCATACCGGATGCGGCCCACAACCCGCGCCCCTGATGCGTGCGCGTGGTCTTCGATTCTCCTGGTCATTTCCGGATTCAGGTCCCACTTGTTCACACAGACCGCCGCCGGTACCGCGAAATATCTCGCAAGGGCTAGAACCCGATCGAGATCGTGCTCTCCCGACACAGTCGGTTCGGTTACCACCAGGGCAAGGGATGCCCCGCTCAACGAAGCGATCACCGGGCAACCGATGCCCGGGGGTCCGTCCACGACGATCAGCTTCCGGCCCTGCTCCCGGGCGAGGCGCTGCGCCTCCTGCCTCACGAGGGTGACCAGCTTGCCGGAGTTCTCGGCCGCAGCTCCCAGCCGGGCATGCACCATGGGGCCGAAGCGGGTGTCCGAGACCATCCAGTGACCGCAGAACCTTTCCGGAAGATCGATCGCGCGAGCAGGGCAGAAGCGCGCGCATACCCCGCATCCCTCGCATGCCGCCGGATCGACGCGATGAGCTGGTTTTCCCGGGTCCCCGCCGCCCGATATGATCGCATCGAAGCGGCAGAGCTCCCGGCACACGCCGCACCCGGTGCAGTCAGTGGGCCGGATTACGGCCTCGAACCCGCTGATGAACTCATGCCGCTCACGGATGCGCGGCCTAAGGACCAGGTGCAGGTCCGAGGCGTCCACATCGCAGTCGGCAATGACAGCATCGCGGGCGAGCGAGGCAAAAGAGGCGGTGAGGCTGGTTTTGCCAGTACCGCCCTTGCCGCTCAGGACAACGAGCTCCTGAGGCGGAGAGCCCGGGTTCGCCAAATCGGTGCTCACTCTCTGCACCGGGGCTCGTTGCACCGCTCGCCGCGGCCGCAGCAGGTTTTTCCTTCGCGCTCGAGGCGGCATGGCCCCATCTCCCGGACTAAGGCGCCTTGGCCTCCCTTCGTAACAAAGCCTGTCCCGCCGGTGATCAGGCGCTTGAGCTCTCCTGTGCAATCGGGACACTGCCTGACCGGATCATCGGTCATGGCCTGCCGGTGTGCGAGGCGAAGGCCGCATACCGTGCATTCATATTCGTAGGTCGGCATGTTTCTCGCTCCTTATGCTGGACTGATGGAATTCCAGGGATCTGCACAGAAGGTTCTCGAAGGGCCTTCGATACGCGGGCAGTGCATCCACGATGAGTTCTCCCTTCGAGTATGCCTGCGCGATCTCCCGGTCATCGGGGATCTCCATGAGCACGGGGATCCGGTTTTCCCGGCAGTAGACGTGCGTCCGGTCGTCCCCGGCCCCTACACGGTTGATCACCACGCCGTGGGGAATCTTAAGCCCTCTGACCATGTCGACTGCAAGCTTCAGGTCGTGCAGGCCGAAGGGCGTGGGCTCGGTGACCAGAATGACGAGGTCGGCATCGCGGATCGTGGTGATCACCGGGCATGAAGTTCCCGGAGGCGCGTCAAGAATGGCGGAAATACCGCGGCTCAAGCGCCCCTTCGCGGCCCTGATCAGGGGCGGCGCCATGGACACTCCGACATCGAGCCTCCCCTGTATCAGGGTTATTCTGCCCGTGTGAAAGGTCTCGACCACGCCGATGCGATGGCCCTGTTCCATGATGGCCTTGCTGGGACAGACGAGCGAGCATCCTCCGCAGCCATGGCAGAGCTCGGAAAAAACGATTGCCCCGGTGTTCAGCGACGCGATGGCATGGAAGCGGCAAAAGCTGCTGCATTCCCCGCAGCCGGTGCAGAGTGATTCGTCTACGCGGGGGACGGGCACGCATACCTCCTCGCGAGAATGGAGGATGCCCTTGAGAAAGAGGTGTGCGTTGGGCTCCTCCACGTCGCAGTCCAGAAGCTGGACATGCTGCCCCGCCACCCGGGCCAGATTGGCGGACACGGTGGTCTTGCCTGTTCCACCCTTTCCGGACGCAACTGCCAGGATCATGACCGGCCTTTCCTCGGGACGCTTCCGGAGAGATAACCGCGCACGCCCCGTCTGTGCGCCTCGTTCTCGTTCACCTCGTCCTGCCAGCCGCACCTCGCCCCTTGGATGCAGTCGAACCGCGACACGTAGGGCTTGATATCGAGCAGGGGGGTGCCGTCGAGCACATCCACGCAGTCCAGGTGGAGCACCGGCCCCTCGCGGGACAGGAGCCTCACGATGCTCAGGCCGATGGGGTTCGGCCGGTTGGGCGCCCTGGTGGAGAACAGGCCTCTCAGTTTGTCCTGGAGGAACGGCTTGATCATCATCCGCGCAGGACCTGCCCGGTGGAAGTGATAGATCAGCATGATGTACGAGAATCCGTCCAGGTCGCTCAATCCCTCGCCGTACTGCTCGAATATCTCGGCCCTGCCCCTGCAACCGCTGGAATACACGGGCTGGACGGGCGTCTGCTCGGGGTTGACATGGATGCTCCGGATAACCCCGATGGGTGTATAGGAGATGCTCTGGTTCAGACCCGCCAGGCTCATACCCAGTGGCCTTCGACATCGGCACAGCCGGCAGGCTTAAGCGCTCCCGAAAGGAAGAGCTTCAGGGCGTCGGCCACGGTGGCGGCTTCCGAGGTGTAGATCTTTATTCCGGCAGTTTGGAGGACCTTGAAGGCCTTGGGCCCGCAGTGCCCGGTCACCAGATACCCGGCACCGGTCCGGGCAACATTCTGGGCTGACTGAATCCCTGCTCCCTGCGGGGCGTTCAGATTCTGTTCGTTGTCCACCACCTCGAAGCTCTCCGCCTTTATGTTATAAACCAGGAACTTCGGCGCCCTGCCGAAACGTCTGTCCAGCGGGTCATCCAGCGTGCTGCCCGAGGTCGAAAAAGCCACTTTCATCTCCTTCTCCTTCCATGCGTGTTTGCATTGCTGTTCACGATGTCTGCTCCTTAGAATTTAAGGTCACTGCCGGCCCGCTCATCTCTTCCGTTTTCGATCCCGGCTCATCAATGGCTGCGGGTCGCATCATTGCGGCGGTGCGGTCCTCCACAGCTGGTCTTCCGATCAGCATGGCCGCTATATTCCTGATCCGGCTGTCCGGACCGGAAAGGCCGTGCAGAACCAGGCTCCCGATCAGAAAGATCAGCGGGGCCCTTCCGAACAGGGCTGCCAGGCCGGCTGAAGCTCCCGGAACCATGCGTCCCGACCGGCACGCACCGGTAATCATCCCCCATCTCCATCTGAAAGGACCCTGTGTGGATATCGTCATGCCTCGCCCACTATCTGTTTTCTTTCTCTCCTGCGCATGTCGTCTCATTGCGTGCTCCGGATCATCATGCTGCCGCAGAGAGGACATTGAACATGCAGGCAGGATACGTCCATCCGGTTCGACTCGCAGTGGCCGCACCCAGGGCATACGCACATGTTTTCCATCCCCGGTGAAAAGGACTGTCCCAAACCGGTTTCCCTGCCGTATCCCGGGAACCGCCCTGCCTCAGTACCGCCCGAATTTTCTGCGGTCCCGGCTCCCCTGGGTGACACACCGCCCTGCCTCATGCTGCGGCAGCGCGCAGCGCGCCCCCTGCCGCAGCATCCCGGCATGGCGAAGTTGTCGCCGAGCCTGCCCTCGATCCATGCATGAATCACCTCCTGCAGGTCCCCCGCCACGAAGGGAATCACAGTGATCCCGTACGATCTCACCATAGCGTGCAGGAATCGCGAGATGGCCCCGCACACCAGGGTGTTCACCCCGAGCCTGGCCAGTCGTCGGACCTTCTCTACCGGTTCGTCAGCCGACAGGTCCTCTGCGGTTTCGCCCAGGATGCGGCCCGCCTCGGTTTCCACGAGAAAGAGCCGGCCGGCCACGTCAAAGACCGGCGCTATCCTGCTGTTCCAGGACGTGAATGCAGTCTTTTCACTCATGCGTGCGGTTATCCTCTCCGCGTATACCAGAAGCACGCTCTGTGCCATTTTCAGAAAAGAGTGAAGGGATGCGTGTAACATCAGGATATCGCGAAGGGGAATCTTATCGGGAGCGATAGACAATTCGGAATATGAGTAGCTTAATTGCGACTCATTGATTAGATTGGAGTTGCATTAGTGAGACTATCCTGCGAACCATGCGGGTTCCCGTGCCCGACTTCAGAGGACCTCGCCCGGCGGAATTGATAAAAACGGTCTCATCTGCGGCCGATGCCGAGCTTTTTCATTTTCCTGTACAGGGTGCTCTTGTGGATGCCGAGCTCTCGCGCCGCGGCGAGACGGTTGTCGCCATTGTGCTCCAGGGCCTTGCGGATTGCCTGTGCCTCCATGATCTCTCTGGCAGACCTGATCCCCGGCTGCCTCTTCAGCGCATCGTGCTTTAGCGTCAGGTTCTCGGGCAGGTGCGAGACGCCGATCGGGCCCTTGTCGCACAAGATGAAGGCGCGTTCGATGACGTTCTCCAGCTCCCGGATGTTTCCGGGCCAGTCGTGCGCCATGAGCAGGGAAAGGGCCTCTGTGGTGATTCCCTGGACCGACTTGTGCTGGATCCGATTGAAGAGGCCGATAAACTGCTCCGCCAGGAGCGGGATGTCCTCCTTGCGGCGCCTCAAGGGTGGAAGCTCGATGCGGACCACGTTCACGCGGTAGTAGAGATCGTCGCGGAATTCTCCCTTCCTCACCTTTTCGGCCAGGTCCTGGTTGGTAGCGGCGATGATCCTTACATCGGCATTTTCGGAGCGCGTGGCTCCCAGGGGTTCGAAGGTTCGCTCCTGCAGGAACCGCAGCAGCCTGACCTGCAGGGCAGGGCTCACCTCAGCGATCTCGTCGAGAAAGAGGGTTCCACCCCGGGCAATGGCAAACCGCCCCGGCTTGTCCCTCATCGCACCGGTGAACGCCCCCGCCTTGTAGCCGAAAAGCTCTGACTCAAGGAGCGTGTCGGGGAGCGCCCCGCAGTTTATTGCGATGAAGGGAGCGTCCCGGCGAGGGCTCAAGGAATGGATGGTCCTTGCCACGAGCTCCTTTCCTGTTCCGGTCTCGCCGAGGATAAGCGCCGTGCTGGGGCTTGCCGCCACCGCGTGGACGACCTCGAAGACATTCTGCATGATGGGGCTGCGGCTCGTCAGATCCCCCAGGTGATGCCGCGCCTGAAGCTCCTGGCGCAGCTCCTCGAGCTCGGTCAGGTCGCGGAAGGTCTCTGCGCCGCCCACGATTCGCCCCTGTTCGTCTCTCAGCACTGCCGTGGAGACACTGATGGGGATCCGCCTGCCGTGTGCGTCGATGATATAGCACGACCTGCCGATCACCGGCTTTCCGGAAGTGAGCGTCTGGCGCAGGGCGCAATCGGCCTCACACATGCTGGACCGGAGCACCTCGGAACAGAACCTTCCCATTGCTTCCTCGCGCGGGATGCCGGTGATCTCCTCGGCAGCCCGGTTGAACGAGGAGATGCGCCAGTCCGCATCCACGGTGAACACCCCGTCCGAGATGCTCTCCAGAATCGAGTCCGTGAAGGAAACGGCGGGGCGTGCTGCTTCTCTTTGTCTCTTCATGGCATTTTATGCCATCATACGCATATGGCCCCGACATCGCAACTCATGTTTTTTTCAGCACTGAAAACGGCGATGCGAATTCAGCACCCCGTTAGTCCGCCGAGCACATGGCGTCTATGTGCCGGGAGTTTTTCTGTAAGCTGGCCCTTCTTTTTCAGATCGTGTGCTTGACCGCAAGACCCACGGCGCCTGGTTTGATCTTCGTGGACTTGTTGTCGACAGGCAACATTCATGAACAATAAATTGTTGATCAGGGCGAATCAAGATGCCGGCCTATGATAGTCTTTGATTATTCTCTATGCGTTGAATCCTCCTTCTTGGTACTACACTGGTAAGCTGCCATGCAACGAGGGGACGGCAGGGAGATCGCCAGAATGAAATCGAGAGGTTCGCCCCCGTGTTTCGTTGACTGCCACTGTAGTACCAAGGAAGGGGCACATTCCCCTGAATATTGCGGCATGAAGCAGGGTTCAGGGCCTGCCCTTCAAGTCCATGCCATTGATGGGAGGAAGCAATAAAGGCGGGTCAGGGAATAGGAAGGGGGAGGGCCGTGACCCTCCCCCGGCTCTTCCCGTAAAACAGCTAGTCAGCGGAAGCCGGATACATCTGCTCGATGGTGTCCTTGTATTTCTGGTTGATGACCCTGCGCTTGAGTTTCAGGGTGGGCGTGAGCTCGTCGGTTTCCTGGGACCATTCCTTCTCGAGCAGGGTGAACTTGCGGATCTGCTCCACCCGGGCATAGTCCTTCATGTTGGCCTCGATCTCCTTGGCAAAGAGCTCGTTGATCTTGGGGGCCTTGACGAGCTCGGCGCGTGAGGAGAAGTTGATGCCCTGCTCCTTCGCCCAGCTCTCAAGCTCGGGGAAGGCTGGCACCACCAGGGCGGAGAGGTACTTGCGGTTGTCGCCTATCACCGCAACCTGCTCGATGAAGTTCGAGGCCTTGAGGCTGTTTTCGATGTTCTGGGGCGAGATGTTCTTGCCGCCGGAGGTAACGATGATATCCTTGATCCGGCCCGTGATCTTCAGGTACCCGTCCTCGTCGATCTCGCCGATGTCGCCGGTGCGGAAAAAGCCGTCTTCGGTGAAGACCTCCTTGGTGGCCTCTTCGTTCTTGTAGTAGCCCATCATGACCTGGGGGCCCTTGATGAGCAGCTCGCCGCCCTCACCGATCTTGCAGATCGTGTCCTTGAGGGCGGGGCCGACGGTTCCTGGCTTGATCTTCCTGGGAGAATTGGCGTTGGTCACCGGAGTGGTCTCGGTGAGCCCGAAGCCCTCGCATATCTTGATTCCCATGCCCAGGAAGAACTCGGCATCGGACACGGACAAGGGCCCGCCGCCCGAGAAGCCGAACTCCATTTTGTCCATGCCGAGGGCCATCCTGAGCTTGGAAAAGATGAGCTTGTCCGCGAGACGATATTTGAATCCGAAGAAGCCGGTCGGCTGCTTGTCGTTGCAGATATAGGGGAGGTTGGCCGCAGCTATGCCCATGGCCCAGTTGAACATGGCCTTCTTGACCGGGGGGGCGCCCGCCACCTTGGTGAGAATGCCGGCGTGGATCTTCTCAAAGAGCCTGGGAACGCTCACGATGCAGGTGGGATGAACCTCCTGGAAGTTCTCCACGATCTTGGAGAAGTCCTCGGCAAAATAGACCTTCATGCCGTAGCTCATGGGGGTGTAGTAGCCCACGGTACGCTCGAAGGAGTGCGCAAGCGGCAGGAAGGAAAGGAAGGTGAGCTCGTCCGCCCGCTTGAACAGTTCGGTATCCACATTGTAGAGCTGCTGAACATTCGCGAAGAAGTTGTTGTGGGAGAGCATGACCCCCTTGGGGTTTCCGGTCGTGCCCGAGGTATAGATGATGGTGGCCATCTCTGAACTCTTGATGTCGCGGATCCTCTTGTCGAACTCGGCCTCCTGAGGATTCTTCGCGCCTTCCTTCAGCGCGGCGCTCAGCTCCATCACGCCGTTGATGGGCTTATCGAGAGGATCGAAGCTGATGATGTCCTTCAAGTTCGGAAGCTTCGGCTTGACCGAGACGATCTTGTTGGTGTGCTCCCTGGTTGCAGTGAGGCACATCACGGCATCGGAATTGTCGATGATGTACCTAGATTCTTCGGCCGAGTTCGTCGCATAGATGGGGACGTTGACCGCGCCGATGGAAAGGATCGCCAGATCGGCCATCCACCACTCGTAGCGGTTCGGGGAGAACAGGCAGACTTTGTCGCCGGGCTTGATGCCCTTTTTGATGAGGAAGTATCCCAGATTCCTCACCATCCGGCCCATCTCTTTCCACGAGATGTCGGTGTAGACGCCATCTTTCTTGTACGCCACGATGGCCCTGTCCCCGAACTGCTCCACCCGGTTATGGAATACCGCCGGGATCGAAGTTTCTGCAAACTTTGCCATAATACCCTCCTTCTTCATGAGAGATCTTTACAAAAAAACGGTTGGATCATTTTATTCAAGTGCGTTGCATCTTACATGACATCATAGATATGAATCAATCATTTTTTAAAGATCTTCCAATATCAGCTTCATCTTGAGCGGATGCCGGATTTGATATATATAGCAGCATTGATCAATACGGTATCAAGGAGCCTTGATAAAAGACGTGAAGATAACCGATGACGAAGTTCTGCAAATTGCGGCCCTTGCCCGGATAAAGCTCGATGACCACGAGGTCCGGAGCTTGAGAAGCCATCTCGGCAAGATTCTCGGCTATATGGATATCCTCGCGGTGGTGGACACCACGGGCGTGAGCCCCACCCATCACCCGCTGCCCCTGGTCAATGTCATGCGCGACGATTGCGAGCAGGGATGCCAGGAGCTCGCGGATGTCCTCCGGAACGCGCCGCAGCACGAGGACGGCTATATCGCGGTGCCCAGGGTGATCGGATAAGGGGTGAGGGGATATGCTTGAGACTGCGCGGCAATACAGGAGATATGACAAATCGCCGGTCGAGGAAGCCCGGGCGCTCCTCGAAAAGATCCGCAGCGAGACCTTCAACGCATTCATCACCGTAGACGAGGCCGGGGCGCTCCGGGATGCGCAGGCTGCGGAAGAGCTCTTGAAATCGCCGGAGGCAGGCGCACTGGCAGGAATCCCTGTGGCGATCAAGGACAACATCTGCACCCGCGGGGTGCGCACGACCTGCGCCTCGAAGATCCTCTCCGGATTCGTCCCCACCTATGACGCCACTGTGGTGAAAAAGCTCAAGGGACAGGGCGCCGTCATTCTGGGCAAGACAAACCTGGACGAGTTCGCCATGGGCTCCACCACGGCCTCGAGCATTGCCGGCCCCACCCGCAATCCCTGCGACCCGTCGAGAACGCCCGGCGGCTCCAGCGGCGGCTCGGGTGCGGCCGTGGCGGCTGGGCTGTGCGCGGGCGCACTCGGGTCTGATACCGGAGGGTCGATCCGCATGCCTGCAAGCTTCTGCGGCATCACCGGGCTCAAGCCCACCTATGGCTCGGTTTCGCGCTACGGGCTCGTGGCCTTCGCCTCCTCCCTCGACCAGATCGGCCCCATGGCGTCCACCGCCCGTGATACGGCTGTGCTCTTCGATGCGATCAAGGGCCACGACCCCCTCGACTCCACCAGCATGCCCCGGGACTACGAGCCCACGGATCTCGACGGGATCGACCTCAAGGGCTTGCGGATCGGCGTTCCCAAAGAGTTCTTCGGAGAGGGCCTGAACCTGGAGGTGAAAGCCGCAGTATTGTCCGGAATCGCCATTTTGGAGGACATGGGCGGAGAGGTGGTGGAGATCGGGCTTCCCCATGCCGGATATGGGGTGGCGGTCTTCCATATCGTTGCCACTGCGGAGGCGAGCTCGAACCTCGCCCGCTACGATGGGGTGCGCTACGGGCTTCGGGCGCAGGACGTTCTCGACCTGAGCGACATGTACGTTCGGACGAGGGCAAGGGGTTTCGGAGACGAGGTCAAGCGCCGGATCATGCTGGGCACCTATGCGCTCTCCGCCGGGTATTACGACGCCTATTACCGGAAGGCCTCGCAGGTGAGGACCCTGATCGCGGAAGACTTCCGCAGGGCCTTCTCCCGGTGCGACATCATCGCGGGCCCCACCACGCCGGTCACGGCCTTCAGGCTCGACGAGATGATCGACGACCCCTTGAGCCTCTATCTCCTTGACATCTACACGATCCCGGCAAACCTCGCCGGCCTGCCCGCCCTTAGCATCCCCTGCGGCTTCGACTCGCTCGGTCTGCCCGTGGGCATGCAGCTCATGGCGCCGCACTTCCGGGAAGATCTCCTGCTCGGGGCCGGGATCACGTTCCAGGACCAGACCGCCTTTCATCGGGAGGGGTCATGAGGACGTATGAGACGGTCATCGGACTGGAGGTCCACGCCCAGCTCCTGACGCGCACCAAGATATTCTGCGGGTGCTCAACGAAGTCCGGGCTTCCTCCCAACACCAACACCTGCCCGGTGTGCACTGGCATGCCGGGCGTGCTCCCGGTGCTGAACCGGAAGGTGGTGGATTATGGCATCATGCTGGGCCTCGCTGCCGGCTGCCGGATTGCGCCCCGGTGCATCTTCGCCCGGAAGAACTACTTCTATCCCGACCTGCCCAAGGGCTACCAGATAACCCAGCACGAGAGGCCCCTGTGCGAGGGCGGGGCGATCCGGATCGAGACCGGGCAGGGCATGAAAAGGATCGGGATCACCAGGATCCACATGGAGGAAGACGCCGGGAAGACGATCCACGGCGAGAAGGCGCCCTACAGTTACGTCGACTACAACCGCTCGGGCGTGCCCCTGCTGGAGATCGTGTCCGAGCCCGATATCACGACCACGGACGAGGCCGTGGCGTATCTGCGGGAGCTCAGGCAGATCCTCATGTACCTGGGAATCTGCGACGGCAACATGGAAGAGGGGTCGTTCAGGTGCGATGCCAACGTGTCCGTGAAGCCGGCCGGCTCTTCCCAATACGGCACGCGCACCGAGCTCAAGAACATGAACTCCTTCCGGAACGTCCAGAAGGCGCTGCAGTACGAGATCGAGCGCCACATCGGAATCAGGGAGTCCGGCGGCGAGGTGGTGCAGGAGACCCTCTTGTGGGATCCCTCCCGCGGAGTCACCGTGCCGATGCGATCGAAAGAGGAGAGCCACGACTACCGCTACTTCCCCGAGCCTGATCTCGTGCCCGTTGAAATCGGCGCGGCATGGATCGACGGCATGCGGTCCTGCCTGCACGAGCTGCCCTTTGACAGGAGAAAGAGATTCTACGAGCAGTATGGCCTGCCCGCCTATGACGCGGGCGTCCTTACCCAGGCAAAGGCCCTGGCGGACTACTACGAAGAGAGCGTCCGGCTGCTGGACAAGCCGAAGGAAATCAGCAACTGGATCATGACCGAGGTGATGAGGGTCCTCAACGAGCAGGGGGTTCCCGTCACCGGCCTGATCGTGAGCCCAAAGATGCTCACCGGCCTGATCGCCCTGATCGACAGGGGGAGCATATCCATCTCGATGGCAAAGGAAGTCTTCGCCGAAATGGCGGCCACCGGAGCCAGCGCCGAGAGCATCGTCGAGAAGAGGGGCATCGGGCAGATCAGCGACGAGGTAAAGCTTCAGTCCCTGGCACGGGAGATCATCGAGGCCCATCCGGACGAGGCCCGCAAGTACCGTTCGGGAAAGGCAGGGCTCCTGGGGTTCTTTGTAGGCAAGCTCATGAAGGCCACGCGGGGAGAGGCGAACCCGAAGCTCGCAAGCAGAATCGTCAAGGAGCTGCTCGAGGGATGAAAAAACTGCACATTGCCGATACCGATCAGATTCGCTCCGGCGAGGTGACGGATGTCTACTTCGTCCGGACCGAAAAGATTCTCAGGGAAAAGAACCTGGACAAACATGTCTGCATGGAGGTCTTCCTCAAGAAGCTCCCGGAGAGGGAATACCGCTGGGGGGTGTTTGCCGGCCTGGAAGAGGTGTGCGTGCTCCTGGAGGGGAGGCCGGTCACGGTGAGCGCCCTGCCCGAGGGGAGCGTGTTCTTTCCCCAGACTCCGGTCATGACTATAGAAGGCAGATATCTGGACTTCGGCGAGCTGGAGACCGCGATCTTGGGCTGCCTGTGCCAGGCCTCGGGCATCGCCACCAAGGCCTCGCGCTTTCGCGTGGCCGTGGGCGAGAAGACCCTGTTGAGTTTCGGGGCCAGGCGCATGCACCCCGCCATCGCCCCCATGGTCGAGCGGGCCGCCTTCATCGGAGGATGCGATGGTGTCTCGGCCGTTGCGAGCGCGCGGCTCATCGGCGAAAAGCCGTCGGGCACCATCCCCCATGCCCTCGTCCTCATCGTGGGCGATACCGTGGAGGCCACCAGGGCCTTTGACGAAGTGATCGACGAGAGCGTACCCCGGGTATCGCTGATCGACACCTTTCAGGACGAGAAGTTCGAGGCCGTCCGCGTGGCGGAAAACCTGGGGGCGCGGCTGTTCGGCGTCCGGCTCGACACGCCTTCGTCCCGGAGGGGAGATTTCAGGAACATCCTCAAAGAGGTCCGCTGGGAGCTCGATCTCAGGGGCTTCACTGAAGTGAAGCTCATTGTCTCGGGCGGTCTCGACATCCCGGATGTGCTCGAGCTCAAAGACGTGGTTGACTCCTTCGGGGTGGGCACGCACATCTCCAGCGCGGCAGTGCTCGACTTCTCCATGGACATCGTGGAGGTCGAGGGCAAACCCCTGGCCAAGCGGGGCAAGCTCTCGGGCAGGAAGTCCGTGCTGCGCTGCCCGCCGTGCGGGGAGGATGTCGTGGTGCCCTACGGGTCGGAATATGCCTGCGGGTGCGGAGGCGAGCCTGTACCCCGGCTGGTGAGCATCATGGAATCGGGCAGCGCGGTATACGATTTCCCCGCGCCCTCTCAGATACGGGCGCGGTGCATCGAAGAGCTCGATGCGCTTCGCAACGGCGCCCCCAGAAAGGAGTTTCTCGACCTATGACCAGCCCCTTCTTCTTCGAAAACCACATCCTGTCCATCCTCGACCAGAGGATGCTCCCGGAAAGAGAGGCCTGGATTCACTGCGTGGAAGCGGGCGAAGTGGCTCAGGCCATCCGGACGCTCGCGGTACGCGGGGCGCCTGCCATCGGGATCGCAGCCGCGTACGGATGCGCCCTGGCCGCCCGGTCAGGCAGGAACAGTCTGGAAAAGGCCGCGCAGACCCTCATCGAGGCGCGGCCCACGGCGGTCAACCTTTCCTGGGCGGTCCGCAGGGTGCTCGATGCTCTGAAGGGCGTACCGGAAAGCGTGCTGTACGATGCGGCCCTGAACGAGGCCCGGGAGATCTGGGAAGAGGAGAAACGGGCCAACGAGGCCATGGCGCGGATCGGCGCGGCCCTGTTTCCCGATGGGAAGGCATGCTCGGTGCTCACCCACTGCAATGCCGGCTCGCTCGCGACCGGGGGCATCGGCACGGCCCTGGGAGTCGTCCGGAAGCTCTACGAGCAGGGGAAGCTCTTAAGGGTCTACATGGACGAGACCAGGCCCCTGCTGCAGGGAGCCAGGATCACGGCCTACGAGATGCACCGCTTAGGCATACCGGCCACGCTCATCACGGACAGCATGGCGGGCTGGCTCATGAAGCTGGGCAGGATCGACGCCGTGATCGTGGGCGCCGACCGCATCGCGAGAAACCTCGACGCCGCCAACAAGATCGGCACCTATTCGCTCGCCGTGCTGGCCCGCAGCCACGGCATCCCGTTCTATGTCGCGGCGCCTCTGTCCACCTTCGACCCCCATATCGCCACCGGCGCGGAGATCCCCATCGAGGAGCGCCACGAAGGAGAGGTCCTCTCGTTCCAGGGATGCCGGTGCGCGCCCGAGGTGGATGTGTTCAACCCGGCCTTCGACGTGACCGGCCACGAGCTGATCACCGCCGTCATCACCGAAAGGGAGGCCCTATACCCGAACAGCGGGAGGCCGGCCTGAAAAGCTGCGGCTCGCCGCCGGTCGGGTCTTCAGGAAGGCATCCCGGCTGGCTTTCGTCCGTTGCCGTTTCCCGGATCGGAGATGATGAGGCGGTACTCACCCTTGAACCATTCCTTTTTGAGAGTCCGGTCTTCGGTGACGGATATCTCTTTCCGCTTCAGGAGGTCGAAGAAGTCCTGCTCGTAGGTCACCCTGCCGAAGTCGATGGTGGTCACGTACTTCAGGCGGGGCTTGATGAAGTCGAGCAGGGGCGAGCGGATTTTGAACATGGTCTGGAAGAACACGACCTTTCCCTCGTGCTTGAGCCAGGGCTTGATCCGTTCCAGCACGAGCTGCTGGTCGCGGAAAAGCATGAAGCTCATGCTGAAGAGTATATAGTCGAAATACTGATCCCGGGGCGGCACGTAGGATTCCACAGCTGAATGCTGCACACGGATATTGCTGCTCAGACCCCACCGCTTGATGAGATTCCTGCAGTGCTTCAGATACTGCCTGTTGATATCGATGCCGACGATGTCGAGCCCCTTCGACCGTATCAGCCGGTGGTACTGCCCGATCATGATCCCGTTGCCGATGCCCACGTCGAGAATCCTTGAGCCCGGGGGAAAGTACTCCAGACAGTTCTGATAACAGATATGCGTCACATCATCGATTATGAGCTTGTAGAGATAATTCAGCATCGCACCAGTCCTGTAAGCATAACAATAATGGTAAGGGTGCACTAGTGAAAGCACAAGTAACTATCAAGCAAGATTTTCCAAAAAGGTTTGAACATCTCGTTTGACAGGGGTTGCCGTGAAGAAAGGAAGCTGCTGTCCCGTACGCCTTCGCTCCGCGGCGTACGAAAAGGACGCTGTCTGCATGGAGCGCACGGTCATGACCGCGCCCTGCCGAGCATGGCCTTCAGCGCAGAGAGAACGCCGGCAGGGAGCATTCTCATACCGAAAGACATCCAGCTCTTCGAGGGGGGATCGTGCAAGGGATTCTCTTCCATGGCGATGGCTTGCCGCCTGCAGGCCTCCACGCACAGCCCGCATCCGATGCATTTTTCAGGATAAAACACATGGGAAGAGCCTTCTAGCCCATGGGCGTTCGTGTTGCACACCCGCACGCACAGGCCGCAGCCGGTGCAGAGACCTTCGTCCAAGCGGGCCAGGAAGCGGGGGCGGGCCAGGGATACCCGGCCGCCGTAATGGTTGATCGACTCGACATAGTGGCAGCAGCAGTCACAGCAGGTGCACACGGCGTTGGGGTTGGAGGGTTCCAGGTTGGCCGCCATGAACACGAGGTTCTTCTTCCACCGCTCGCGCACGATCGCGTGCATCTCTTCCCTGCCCACCCTCCGCCCGCTCCCTGCTTCCGTCACGGAGAGCGCGAAGGACCCGAACACCAGGCATCCATCTCCGGCGGAGGCCCTCCTGCAGTGATTACCGGAAAAGAGCTGGGACTGCCTGCACTGGCAGACGTTCAAAACCGCCATGTGCTCGTGCGCGGCAATCATCCTCGACATGAGGTCTGCATCCACCACGCGGCTCTTCTGCTCGACAGCGCTCTGCAGGGGGATATTGCGGATCATGGGAGTGGGTCGCGCACCGTATCTGCTCGTGTACCCGGTCGCATACAGGGCGTTGATGAGCCGGGCGTATCTGCGGTGCCAGGGCGTGTCGCGGCCGTCCATGAGGAGGTACTCGAACATGCCTGGAATCAGCGGCAGCAGCGCATACCCTCTCTTCGAGCCGTAGATGACCCTCCTCTCCGCCATGGCGTCGAGAAGGGCGGCCGCGTCCCCGGGCGGCATCTTCGCCCTGCGGGCGATCCGGCTCAGCGATCGGGGGATATAGTAGGGGAGGTGGAGGGCCAGGCCGGCCTCCCGGGGGCTGAAGAGGTGCGATATCAGCTCCAGAAGTTGCTCGCCGACCGGCGGCCCGAAGAGCCAGACCGAGCTGAAGACCTTCGCCAGCTCTGCGTGCTCGGAATGGATGGGTTTTTTCTCGTCCAAAGAAAACCTCCTTGTGCATTCCCCTTGGTCCTTCAAAAAAACGGCCGCGAAGCGATCTCGCCTGCATGCAATGGCCGCAATATATGCCATTTCCGGCCGGATGGCACGCGCTTTCCACTATAGAAGCCCGCAACCGGCTATGAAGACATCCTGTGGAGACAAACGCCCCCAAGGCATATCGCCAGTTCCGTTGATATCATGAATCGCATCTTGATGCGATTCATGATATTCTCACTGGCGATATCAAGGAAAAAAGGTGTTCATCATTATGGAATGGCTGTCCAAAAGCGGTATTGTCGGATACGTTCTCGCGGGCATCTCCATCATCACCCTGGCGGTGTTTCTCGAGCGCCTGGTCATCCTGCACCGGGAACGCAGAAGGCTCAGACAGGGCAGGGGCATCATGGAAAAGGTCACCCATATGATCAGGGACAATGCCGGAATGCCAGGCAGTCAGCTTGCAGAGCTCATCTCGTTCAAGATCGAGGACAGGATCGAGCAGCTCTCTTCGAGCATCACGTTTCTGCGGCTGTCCTCGACCATCTCCCCCCTGCTGGGGCTCCTGGGAACCGTGCTCGGCATGATCAAGGCGTTCAAGCAGGTGTCGGAGATGAGCGGCATGGTGAAACCCGCCGTGCTTGCCTCAGGCATATGGATGGCGCTGCTGACCACGGCTGAAGGGCTCATCGTCGCCATAGCCGCGTTCTTCATGTACCACTACCTCCAGCACCTCGTGGGCAGGATCGGGAAAACCATTGCGCGCGAGGCCGAGGTGAAGATCCTCGAGTATTGCAATGATCCGGGTAAATCATAAGCCGAAGAAAAACGACGACTTCATGGGCATCGAGATGACGCCCCTGGTGGATGTCGTCTTCCTCCTGCTCATCTTCTTTCTCCTGACCACCTCGTATATCAACCCGAGCATGGATCTGAGCCTGCCCGAGGCGGAAACCTCGCTGATCGTCGACCACATGGATCCCTATACCATAGCCATTGCGCAAGACGGGTCGCTCACGGTCAATCAGGAACCCGCCGTGCTCGGGGATATCGAAAAGATACCCCCGGGAAGCGACGTGCTCGTGCTCGAAGACAAGGCGGGTCCATACGGCGCGTTTGTCGGCGTCCTCGACGCGCTCAGGAAGAACGGGCATACGAAGATCTCCATTGTAACCGATGAAAAGGCTGATTAGGTTTCTCTTCTTTGTCCTGCTTTCCGCGGTCATCCACATGGGTGCTTCTCGCCTGCTCGAGGGGATGGCGGTTCACCGTCAGACATATGAGCCTGTCCAGGTAGCCCTGGTCTCGCAGAAGGCTCCCGAGAAAACGATCGTCCCCGAAACGCCGAAACCAAAGCCAAAGCCGGAACCCAAGCCCAAACCAAAGTCGGCTCCGAAGCCCGCGCCTCAGGAGCCGGCCGGGGTCCCCGAAGAAGTGACGGAGACCGTGATCGAGGGCGAGGCATCCGCCCTCCAGGAACCCTCTCACAGGGCCTGCGCAATCGATTCCCGGATGATCTCGGCCGCCTACGAGAGGCAGGTGGCCGAGATCATCCGCCACAACCTCCAGTATCCGGCCAATGCCAGGAGAAGGGGAATCGAGGGTACGCTGCTCGTGCGGTTTGTCATCGAGGTCCGGGGCAGGGCGGCGGAGATCCGGATCGTACAATCATCCGGAGCGCCGATCCTCGACAGGAACGCGCTGGAGACGATCATGAAATGCAGCTTTCCACCTCCGCCCGGCGGCAGCGTCGAATTGAGCCTGCCCATCACCTTCCGGCTCACCGGGGAGATGTAGTGTATGGAGCGCACGCTGATCCAGGTACCCAGGTACAAACCGAGCTTCGGGTTCGATCCGGACGGAAAGGTCTCGGAGACCTATTGTCCTCACTTCCGCCCGGCATGTTCCTTGCGCTCAGGGACGGCAACAGCGGACGCGGCTGCCGGGTTCCTCCGGTGCGGGGCGGACCGGCAGCCTCTCTGACCGCTTTTCTCAGCAGCCCTCGCATTCTATGGCGAGCATCACGCTCGAGGCCTTGATCACTGCCGATACATCCTTGCCCTCAGCGATCTTCATGGCCTCGGCAGACTGCTTGGTGATGATGGAAACGATCTGAATGCCGCCCGGCAGCTCCACGACCACCTCGGTGTTGATCACGCCCGGGGTCACCTTTTTCACCTTGCCTTTCAGGACGTTGCGCGCACTGATCTTCGTCATCTTCGTTCCCTCCTCACCATACATAGTAGCATCAGCCTCGCGAAAATCACCACTCCCGGCACCGGGGCCTTCTTCGGAACGGAGTGGAACAGGCTCTTATGATCAGACACCACCCCAAGCCCCCGGCGGTCAAGCGGTCAGAGCGCATGAAATCTGCGGAGCATGTTCTTTTCTTTGGATCAGCCCCCTCAAGAAGGGGAATTTGCTCACTTTGTCTTGCGGGTGACCCGGTCCGCGAGCAGCACCGGGCCGTGCACCGGAGAGAAGGGCGGGGCATAGGCAAGGTCGAGATCGAACATTTCATCGACGGTCATGCCGCAAAAGATGGCAGTCGAGCAGACGTCGATCCGCTTGACCGCCCCCGGCCTGCCTGCGAGCTGTGCGCCGAAAACGCGCCGGTCTTTCCGGCTGACTATCACCAGGGAGTCCAGAGGGGATGACCCGGGATAATACCGGGCCCGGTCCCTTGACGTGACCCCGATATTCTCTCCGCGTTTCTCAAGGCCCAGAAACGGTTTTCCGAGGTCCAAGCCGACCCCGCCGCCTAAGAGCCTGCCCTTGATGATGTCGGAGATTTCCTTTTCAAAGTGAAAGGCTCTCCCCGCATGGGAGGCATGATGCTCGCCTGCACCGGCGACTAATTTTGGGTGGATGGAGGGTAAAAGAGTGCGGAGGGGCGGCGCATCGGGCACCCCGCTGTCTTCAACGGGGTGCGTGGATCAAAACAGGGTGCCGGCCGGGTAACGCCGGGCAGGGCAGGGTCGCGCATCTAGCGCGACGCGTGCGCGGTCTTCTTCTCCCGCGAGCGGAATCTCCTGCGGTGGCCTCTGGAGGGTCTCTGTGCTCTGCTCTTGTCCTCGGCATAGATGCTCTCATCCGGCCAGATGACAGGGATTTTCATGCCGAGGTATTTCTCGATGGACTCCAGGGCGTAGACATAGCGTTCGCAGGCAAGGGACACGGCCTTTCCCTGCTTGCCCGCCCGGGCGGTCCTGCCGATCCGGTGGACATAGTCCTCGCAGTCTTCCGGCAGGTCGTAGTTGATGACCAGGTCGAGGTCGTCCACGTGCAGGCCGCGGGAGGCGACGTTCGTTGCCACCAGGAGGCGGATCCTGCCCGACTTGATGCCCTCGATCACCTTGAGCCGCTCCTTCTGCGGGAGATCGCCGGTGATGAAGTCGCAGCTCAGACCGTTTCGCTTGAGCCGGCGCGCGACATCGACCGTGGTCTGCTTCATGTTGGTGAAGATCAGGCAATTCTTCGGTTGCTCCTGCGCCAGGACTCCCAGGAGGAGAGGAAACTTCTCTTCATTGCTCACGTGGTAGAGCTCCTGGGTGACCGTGTCCACGGTGAGGTGCTCCGGGGCGATCTCGACCTCGGCCGGCTCGTTCATGAACCGCCAGGCGAGTTCCTTGACCAGGAAGCTCAAGGTCGCACTGAACAGCATGGTCTGGCGCTTGTCCGCAGGGGGCATTGCGCGGAGCATCTTCCTCAGGTCAGGGATGAAACCCATGTCGAAGAGGCGGTCCGCCTCGTCGATCACGACAATGCCCACATCCCGGAAATTCAGCCTGCGGGACTGGTGAAAGTCCAGGAGCCTGCCCGGGGTGCCCACGATGATCGTCGCGCCCTCCTTGAGCTGCCGCTCCTGGGCCTTGTACCCCACGCCGCCATAGATACAGGCGACCTTGTAGTCGAGGTGCGCTCCCAGAAGCTCTGCCTCCTTTTCCACCTGGGTGGCGAGCTCACGGGTGGGAACGATGATGAGCGCCTTCTTTCCCTTGAGATGGCGCAGGTTCTGGAAGATAGTGATGAGAAACGCTGCAGTCTTTCCGGTTCCGGTCTGGGACTGGGCGCACACGTCGATTCCGGTCAGACTGTGTTTGAAGGTGGCTTCCTGTACCGGTGTGCATTCGGTGAAGCCGGCGTCGCGGATTCCGAGCAGAACCCGTTCGTCAAGTGGAAACTCGGCAAATTGCATTCAGACTCCTTGGTAGGAAATGTTAAGCTTCTATCGGAAAATTGTACCTGATTTCATGAACAATTTTCTGTTTCGTTCATGAACACTACCATATCCGACTGGAATGTCAAGATAATAAACAGCATAAAGGCTAGCGACGGAGTTTTTAAGGGCCGCGCGTGGTGTATTTAAGCGCAAGGCCAGAGCCACAGGGTCAGGGCTGCGACGGCCAGGGTCAGGACCGTGACGATGACACCCGTGGGGGCATGATTGCGCCAGCTGATGCGGATACCGTGAGCCGCCGCCGATTCCACCACGATGATGTTCGCGATGCTGCCGACGATGAGGAGATTGCCTGCAAAGGTGCTGCTCAACGCCAGGATCGGACCGGCGAGGGGGTGGCTCGCAACGGGCAGCAGGAGCATGATGGCGGGGACATTGGATACGGCATTGCTGAGCAGGACCGTGATGGAAAAGAGCCACCCGGGATGAGCGAGATCGATTCCCTGCCCGAGCAGCCCGCTCACCACCAGATCGGGCACCCCGGTCTGCGCGAGGGCGTGGTTGACGACGAAGAGCCCGCAGAAGAGCACCAGGACCTGCCAGTCAACCAGGCCCAGCATGGTGCGCGAATGCATTTTGCGGCTCATGAGAAGAAGACCCGCCGCTGCCAGCGCTGCGATGTCCCTCGGCAGGCCGGTAAAGAGAAAGATGACGAAAAGCAGTCCCGCTATGGACAGGGCCTTGAACGATTGCCAGCCGTTCCACGGCTGGCAATCGCCGGGAAGCTCCTCCGGGCCGTGCTCCCCGTTGTGCCACCGCGTACGGTACTGGCAGGCGATGACCGCCCAGATGATCGCCAGGCCCAGGAGCGAGGGGATGCCGGCCATGATGAGATAGCCGGAGAAAGAGAGCCTTAGGGTCTGGCCGATGAGGATGTTCTGCGGATTCCCGATGAGGGTGGCGGCAGAACCGACATTGGCCGCACATGCAACCGCCAGGAGAAAGGGCACCGGGTCGAGCCTGCGGCGCCTGCAGGTCTGGATGAGGACCGGCGGCAGCGCCAGGCAGACGATGTCGTTCATGAACACCGCCGAGAGCACGCCGGTGAGGAGTATGACCGCGGCCAGAAGCAGGGAAGGCGAGGTCTTCAGAGAGGTCACGGCCTCAGCGGTCCGGGTGTAGAACCCCCCCAGACGAAGCTGGGCGGAGATCACCATGAAGGCGAACAGCAGGGTGATCGTGGAGAGGTCGATGGATTTTGCCGCCTGGCTCAGGCTTAAGGCTCCCCCCGCGATGAGCGCGATGGCGCCCAGCAGAGCCACCCCGGTCCGATCGAGCTGAAGCCGCGGGAGCCTTCCCAGCAGCATACCGATGTACACCACGATGAAGACAGCCACCACTGCCTGCGCCATGGGCGCACATTATTCCAGTCGCCGGGCAAGTGCAAGACCGAAAACCCCGGATATTCCATCGATGAGAGGGAGCGCATGAACCTGACGCTCCTGCAGAACGAACCGAGAGGGCACGGAGGCGATCGCCCTATCGGGGCGGATCGGGGCTCGGCCCGAAGGACCTGAGGGAGGGGAAATACGAACCCAACCCCGAAGGACCGCAAGAGTAGACAGAGACCCCGGCGCCCTCACCTCAAGGAGTCCGCCCGCCGCTCACCGAAGGCTCCCGCGGCTTCAGCTCGATCGGACCGGGGTGGCTCTGCTGGGCGCCATCGCGCTCATCGCGGGGGGAGTCCGACTGGAATGTTCCGGGAGGCAGCGTGACATATCGCGCTGTTCGCGGACACACGCGGGGCCATTGAGAGGGAGTCTGAACGAAAGTATTCTTAATTAAGAACAGCCAGGAAATCGTTCAGCGTGAACAGGCTGTCCGGAAATGTCGGAATGTATCAGGAAAGTCATTCATCCGGGACAAGAAGGAGGGAGAAATGTCTACACGGTACTTCGCCCTGATCCTGGGTATCTTCTATGTGATTGTAGGCGTGCTGGGGTTGTTCCCCCCGCTGCTCCAGGCCATACCCGCCGAAGAGCCGAACGTGTTCGTGGATTTTCTCAAGGGAAGCCTGCTGGGCATATTCCCGGTGAACATCCTCCACACCCTGGTCCACCTGGCCGTGGGAATCTGGGGTATTGTCGCCTACCGGAGCTTCGCGTCTTCACGGGTTTTCGCCCGGGCCATCGCCATCGTATTCGGCGTGCTGTTCGTGATGGGGATCATCCCGGTGCTGAGAACCGCCTTCGGCCTGATCCCGCTTTATGGCTCGGATGTGGTGCTCCATCTGGTGACCGCGCTTCTGGGCGGCTATTTCGGCTGGATAGTGCCCGAGGAAGAAACCATCATCGTCCGTCACTGACATTAAGGAGCTCCGCCGCCCGGCGCCAGTCGTGATTCCGGTCCATTGATTTTTCTGCACGACCTGTGAAATAATACCTGGCCGCACCGGATGATAAATTCACAAAACCGATCGGAAGTGACGATATGACGACCATACTTGTTTTGTACCATTCACAAGGGGGGAATAACAGGAAGATGGCCAGGGCGGTAGCGGACGGCGTCAACTCCATCGAGGGGGCCGGGGCCAACCTCAAGGACGCGCTCGAAGCAGGCCTCGACGACCTGCTCGCCTGCGACGGGATCGTGATCGGTTCACCCGAGTACTTCGGCTACCTTTCGGGCGCGGTCAAGGACTTCTTCGACCGCACCTATGAAGCGGCACGGGGCAGGGTGTTCCGGAAGCCCTATACCGTGTTCGTGAATGCGGGCAACGACGGGTCCGGGGCCTTGAGAAACATCGAGCGTATCTGCATCGGGTACCAGTTCAAGAGGGTCTATGAGCCCATCGTGGTGAAGGGAGGGATCACGCCCGAGGCCCTCGATGCCTGCCGCCTGATGGGGCAGACCATTGCCGCGGGCGTGAGCGCCGGCATCTACTGACCTTGACCATCACGGGAGGATGTCCGGCAATGTGGAGAACCGAGTACGAAGAGAAGACGACAACGGTTTCCAATCTGGAGGGGGTCGTCTCTCAGGGCTCGTCCGTGTACGTCGAATCAGGCTGCGGCGAACCCCAGCACCTGGTCAAGCATCTCATCCTTGAGAACACCAGTCTCTGCGACGTCCAGGTCTATGCCTCGGTCCCTTTGAGCACCTACTCCGATTTCGGGGGTGACTGCGGCTCGCGTTTCCGCATCCAGTCGTTCTTTATCTCGCCGAGCATGACCTCGGCCTTTGCCGATGGCCGAACAGACCACCTGCCCATGTCGTCGCTCGGCAAGTTCAAGCTGTTCTCGGAAGGCTACATCACCATCAACACCGCGCTGATCCAGCTCAGTCCGCCCGACGGCAAGGGGTTCATGAGCCTCGGGGTCACCGTGGACATCATGAGGTCGATCATCGAGAAGGCGGATGTGGTCGTCGCGCAGATCAACCGGTACATGCCCGTCACCGGCGGGGATACGCTGGTCCATGTCAGGGACGTGGACCATATCGTGGAGCACGACGAACCCCTGGTGAGCTACCCGCTCCATGAGTCCGACCCCGAGGTGATGCAGGTGGGAGAGCACATCAGCCATCTCATCGAAGACGGCGCCACCATCCAGATCGGGTTCGGGAGAATACCGGACGCGGCCCTGATGTTCCTGAAGGGGAAAAAGGACTTGCGCATCCACTCGGAGATCATCACCGACTCCGTGGTGGACCTCGCCGTCTCCGGGGCGGTTTCCCGGCCTTCCGCCGGCGGCCGGGAGGCCGTGGTCACCGCGAGCTTGTGCATCGGGAGCGATCGGGTGTTCAGCTTTGTTGGCGGCAACTCGATGGTTGAGATGAAGAGCCTCTCCGACATCATCTCGCCCGGCGCCATCGTCTCCCGGGAAAAGTTCACCGCGGTCAACGGCGCCATCGAGATCGACCTCACCGGACAGTCGTGCGTGGGCGTGGGCGATCAGTCGGGATACTTCGGCGCCCTGGGCCATGCCGTGTTCAACCGGACCGCCATGTTCTCTCCGGGAGGCAAGGGCATCATCGCGCTGCGCTCCACCTCGAGAGACGGCAGCCTTTCACGCATCGTGCCCGAGTTCACCGACCGCAAGATCGGCATCGTCACCACCCAGTCCGACGTCAATTACGTGGTCACCGAGTACGGCAGCGTCAACCTGTTCGGCAAGTCGATCCGGGAGCGGGCGCTGGCGCTCATCACCATCGCCCACCCCCGGTTCAGGCAGTGGCTTCTGGACGAGGCCAAGCGCATGAACTATGTCTACGAGGACCAGGTCCTCCCGCCCGAGGGGGCCGACTACCCCGGCTCCTACGAGCGCCTGTGCCGGATCGGCGACAAAAGCCTTCTCGTCAGGCCCGTCAAGATCACTGATGAACGCGCGGTGCAGAACCTGTTCTACGCCATGAGCAGGGATGACCGGTTCCACCGGTTTCTGATGCACGTCTCGTCTCTGCACCACAAGCAGGCCCAGGACCTGGTGACCGTGGACTATACCAGCTCCATGGCACTCGTGATCCAGAACGGGCAGGGCAGGCAGGACGATATCGTCGCCGTTGCCCATATCGCGCCCGAAGAGAGCCAGATCGCGAGAAAGATCTGCGAGTTCGCCGTCATGGTGGACCCTTCGTGGCAGAACCAGGGGGTCGGCACCTTCCTGCTCAGGCGCATGATCGCAGTCGGCCGCGACATGGGCTACAGCCATATGCGGGCCTATGTGTGGGAGGACAACAGGCAGATGCTCAAGGTCTTCGAGAAGCTCGGCTGCGGCATGACTCAGGAGCTCGACTGCCACGTGTGCCGGGTCAGCCTGGCGATCGACTGACCTGCCAGAACGCCCCGCCTGCCTGCGCCGTACGGTTTTCGGCGCTGCGCCGGGAGAAGTGGCGCCTGATCACGAGCCGGGAGAGGGTATCGGCCTCGATCCAGAAACGGTCGTTGAGGATGAGCAGGCACCCGATGGTGATCCCCTCTCCGGTCTCTTTGTGCCGGGCATAGCCTGCGAACCAGTTTCGCCTGCCTTCAGGGTCGCTGCCGTTGATGCTGCCGCTCTTCCCCCCGATGACGAGATTCTTCAGCACCCTGTCGGAGGAGCTTCCGCGGAAGGTCTTGGAGACCGTGCCTCTCCTGACCGTCCGCTCCATCATGTCGTGCAGGGCGCGCGCGGTGCTGCCCTGCATGGCCCTGGCCTTTTCCACGCCCTGGCCGCGCACGAGCCTGGGAGTGAGCATGAAACCGCCGTTCAGCACGGCCGTCACCATCTGGGCGGCGTGGAGCGGCGATATGCGGGTGTGCCGGTTGAACCCGCAGGCGAGCTCGGCAACGCCGTACTCGTCCTGAGGCAGATAGCTTTCGCTCGGGTTGATGAGGATCTCCTGCAGTGGTGATTTCCCGAAGCCCATCTTTTCCGCGGTGAGGACGAGGGGCTGCTGCCCCAGGTGCATGCACCCGATCTTGCCAAAGACCACGTTGTTTGACCGGGCGAACGCATCTGCCAGGGAGATGTCCTCGGTCCATTTATCGCGCCTGTCGGTGAGCTGCCGCTTGTAGAGCGTATAGGCGCTTCCGTTATAGGAAAACACGCTCTCCGAGGTGAACCCGGCCTGCTCCAGCGCGGCAACCGCGGTCACCAGCTTGAAGAGGCTCGCGCCCAGATCCGGGACGAGGCCGAGGCTGCAGTCCTGCTCGCCGCCGAGACCCCGGCCGTAAAGCGCCAGGATATCGCCGCTGCCGGCTTCCATCACCACCACGGCGCCGTAGTACAGCTTGTACTGTGATGCCTTCTCGGCGATGAACTGCTGGAGATCCCAGTCGATGGTGAGGTTGTACCGGTCTATGGTATCCTGATCGATGCAGGCGAGATCCTCATGGGTGATCAGGCTCCGGGCGGCCTGCCCGGGCATGTGCGCCGGTGCGGCAGGCCCTTCCATGGCGGAATCGCCGCCCGGTTGCATCCCGCCCGTTCCATCGCGGTGCCCGGGCAGAAAAAACCACGCCGCGATCACCAGAACGAGGAAGAGGGGGTACCGCAGCCGCACAACGGGGCGCCTTCTCCTCTTCAACGGCGGATCATCATCAGGATGCAGCCAATGCATGGCCAGTATTAACCCAATTTATTGCCGGGAAGTCAAGGGCCAACGAGCCGTGCCGGCTCCCCCGGGGTACTGTTCTGTCCGCAGGCGAGCGCAGTGAAAAAACCTTGCCGCCTACAAGGTCATGGAAACACTGCAGCAGTCTGGCCAGTAGAGAAGGGTCCTGCCTTCGGCGCGCATGAATACCCGCACCGGACCGTCCTGCGAGATCACGAACACGATGCTCCCCTCGTAGGCACCGGCAAAGGCGATCCCGGAGTTGTGGCGCGTGCCCAGTCTGCCGGGATTCAGCGGCTCCCCCCCTCCCTCGCCGAAACCGTCCGGCCCGGTGATAATCGAGCCCTTCCAGGCAGGTGCGATGAGCATGGCCCCGAAGCAGATCAGATCGAGCTCGGTTGTGAGAATCACCGCGCCGTCGATGACGCCGAGCTGGGATAGAAACCGGATTCTCTCCGCAACCGTCTTTCTGACGGCTATGCTGGTGGATACGTCGAGGTCGTTCTGGAGGAGCTGGCCGAGCAGCGGCTGGATGCCCACCCTTTCTTGGAAGTGAAACCGGGAGAGATAGTATTTTTCCTGCCGGTTGCCGGCAGGAAGAAAGATGAAGATGGATCCATGACCCCGCGCCGCGGCTTCGGAGAGGAGCATCTCGATGACGTCCCGGTAGATGCGCCAGTAGGCGGCCCCGTAGGTCTTATACAGCGGCTGGTCCTTGATGGCTTCCATGAGGTAACGGCCCAGCGACCTGACCGTGAACGGCGACGGGGTGGCAGGCAAGAAATCGCCGTTGAGGATGCGTCCGATCTGGTTGTGGTGACGCGAGATCACGAGAGACCCTGCATCGTTTGCATATACCGTGAAATAATCGGGCCTGTACCCCATCTCGCCGTATACCCATACCGGTATCTCGCTGAACGGGTGCTCGGTGGGAGAGAAGGTGAAGACGCCCCAGATGCTCATCTCCTCACCCTCGCCGGTCGGGCCGACCGCCATGGCGCTGATGGCGGGATCGAGGGCCGGAGCGAACTTGGTGATGGAGTCCACGGAAAGCGGCAGGGGGTTCTTCAGGTGAAAGAGATATTCCGACTCCTGCCTCGCAGCCATCGCGTCCCTGTCGGTGGAAGGCCCGACCATGACGAGCGCGAAACGGATCGGCCTGCCTTCCTCCCGTTCGAGACTGGCCAGATAGGCGATCTCTACGACCTCCTTCAGGATATGAAAGGGGGGGAGGGGGGAGCGAATCTTCTCGTGCAGAGGGTGAGCCTGGTCCAGCTCCCAGGTTTCGATAATCCGTTGAATGATTCGATCCTCAAGCATGATCCTGGCCCGGTGTTTAAAAAAGCCTCATCGGTATCACTGCCGGATGCGTCTTTTTCATGCATGCGGAAATGATGCGAATCCCTATTTTCCTTTCCCGAGATTTATAATACCGGCAAACGACTGTTGCTCAAGCTTCATGAAAGAGGATATTTTTCCCAGTCCGTCATCGAGGGGTTCGCCTTTCGCGGGAAGGAAGCCCATAGACCATGGGTGCAGGGGGTCTATACTATAATATATAACAGTAACGTGTTTCCCGGTTCCCGCCGCTCGCCGGCCACTGAACACCGGAGGTCTGCCTGCCGGGAAAACCGTAAAAAGGCCGTGCCTTGATATACCTTCTGAAGGATGCCGCCTGAAAGGAGGATTGATGGGTCAGTGCTTCAGGCCAGGAGAAAACGACCCATGCAGGACGGGACGGAAAAGACCGAAGATGCATCAGGGATGAGGGAGCTCTTCGACAGGCTCAACATGGGTGCCCTGCAGGTGGACGCGTCCGCCCGCATAACCTATGCAAACCCCTTTGCGTCCGAACTGCTGCACCAGCCGCGGGAAGAGATCGAGGGGAGGTTCTTTCGAGAGGTGTTTCCCGCCCCCATGGCCAGGCTTTTTTACCGGGAGATGGACAGGGCAGCGGCACGCGGCACGGCCACGAGCTTCGAGGCGAATTATCCCGCCCCGGAGAATATCTGGCTCTCGTTCCGCTGCGTGCCTTCAGGGGAAGGATCGATCGTCTTCTTCGAGGATATCACCGAGCTGAAGAACGCCAGGGAAGATCTCTCCCGGACCAGGCAGGAGCTCGAACAGCGGGCGCAGGAGCGCACGAAGAATCTCAGACGGACGAGCCGGATGCTGGAAGAGCAGAAAGAGCTCCTGGTGACGATCATCGACAATATTCCCGTGATGCTGGTCTTCTTCGACTCCTCCGGCGCGGTCAGACTGGTGAACAGGGCGTTTGAACGGCTTGCCGGGTGGTCGCTGGGGGAGGCCAGGCACATGAATCTCATGGCCGCCATGTTTCCCGACCCGGTGTACCGAAAAGAGGTGTGGGAGTTCATGATGAAGGCCAGGCCCGGGTGGAAGGATCTCGAACTCACCACCCGATCGGGGAATATCCTGCAGAGCTCCTGGGCGAATGTCTTTCTCTCGGACGGCTCACAGATCGGCATCGGGATCGACATCAGCGAACGCATCCAGATGGAGAAGGAGCTGGTCCGCCTGGCCAGCGCCATCGAACAGGCCGATGAAGGGGTGGTGATCTTCAATTCCCGGTGGAATATCGAGTATGTCGATCAGGCCTTCGAGGTTCTGAGCGATATGGAGAAACAGGCACTGATCGGCAGGTCTATCCGGGATCTCACCGACTTCTTCCCAGGCGAATCGTATCGTGAAACAATCGGCAGAGCAGAGAAGGAGGGAAAGAAGTGGACGGGCCGCCGGAGGAGAACAAAGGTGTCGGGAGATATCATTGAGGTGGATCTCGCCGTGTCTCCCGTCTATGACGAGCAAGGCCGAATCATCAATTACATCCTGCTGGCGCGCGACGTAACTGACGAGGTGAGGCTTCAGCATCAGCTCCTCCAGATTCAGAAAATGGAGGCCATCGGGAACCTTGCGGGCGGGATAGCGCAGAACCTCAAGAACGCCTTCACCCCGATCCTCATCGACACCGAGGTGCTCATGCAGGATGTGGGGGAGCAGAGCCCGTCCTACCCCATCCTGGAGGAGATGCTGCAGGCCACCTACCAGGGAATCGATCTGGTGAGAAACCTTCTCATCTTCGGCCGCAGGACCCCGCCGGCAAAGGTGCCCATGGACCTGGTTCCCACGTTCCGGGAGGCCTTGAATTTTTTGAGGGCCTCGCTTCCCAGCACCATAGAGATCCGGCGCGTGGTGGAGGTGAAGAGCGCGCAGGTGCTGGCAGACCCGGTCCAGATCAAACAGATGCTGATCAACCTCGGCAGCAACGCGGGCTCCTCGATGCAGAAAACCGGCGGCATCATGGAGGTGAGACTCGCGCGCGACGTCCTGGATGCCGAGTCGGCTCTGAGGATTTCGCCCGACCTGGCGCCGGGGCGGCATGTCCGCATCCAGGTGCGCGACACCGGCATGGGTATGGACGAAGAAACCCTCAAGCACATATTCGAGCCCTTCTTCACCACCAGGGAGAAGCGTGAGGGCCGCGGGCTCGGTCTCCCCGTGGTACAGGGGATCGTCAAGGACCTCGACGGCGCGGTAACCGTGGACAGCGAACCCGGCAAGGGCACCACGTTCACGGTCATGCTGCCCGAGCTCTAGGGAGCGGCCGCGCCTCGCGGAGCCCCTTAGCGTGTCTTCTGAAGGGCTCTCTTAAAGGAAGATGTTTACGAAATCGGAGGCAGGGACCTGTCTTCTGTTTTTGATCGTTCTCTTGCCGCCGGCGAAGCTCGTTACCGTGCACGTTCCGTAAGCTGTGCAGTTGCCGCTCCCGTCGGGGGAATACCCGTTGCATACCCGCAATACGTCAGGGGATATCTCGTCGATGAGCACGATCTTGTCGTCGCCGTATTTCAGCCTTCCCAGCTCGAACTTTCCGTCGACGGCATGGAGATTCTTCGAGGCGAACTCCTCGGAGACGATTTTCGCGATGTCCATTACGAGCTTGACACTCCGGGCGATCTCGTCTCCGGTCAATGCGCCCGTCTCTTCCAGCGCCTCGAACGTGATGAGGGTATCGCTGTCCCCCTTTGTCCACACCTCGACCACCCGGTGAAGATTCTTGCAGGGTTTCACGAAGGGATACCTCCTCCAGAAGCTCCCGGTCGCGTTGTTCCGCCAGGTGAACTCGAGGTTCAGAAGCGAAGCCGACCCGGGAAGCTCCGGCGAGCCCGCGGGCATGCAGAGCGGGATGGCGGGCTCCACGATCATCTCGTTTTCCTTGATCGTATCGATGTAGTGCGAGGGGACACCCTTTTCTTTGAGCAGCCTGAAGAAGTGCGTGGCAAACCTGCAGGCGATAGCGCCCTTTCCGGGGATTTCACCGACAACGATGTCATGGCCGGGATCGAAAACAGCCTTGCCGCTTTCCATGTAGCCAGTGGCCCTATCGGTAAAGACCAACCGATATTTGCCGGCATGAGGCCCCTCAGTGATGCGGTACACATCTTTCGATTTTCCTCGGTAAACCAGATCCTGCTCTGCCACGATTCGTGTCTCCTCCATCGTTTTTTTAAAAGAATATCGAAAGGAGAGTTTATACGCGAAATGTTTCCGCCAGGCAACACTGATGATCGTTATTTTCAAATCGTCCGGGAACAAACAATCCTCTGGTCGTTACAGCCCGCGTGCCAACGAATCACTGACGTGAACGAGTAAAGGTATCCGGCACTTAAAGTTTCCATTTATTATCACTGCTGTCCAAAATATTCCAGGATGGCAGTTTGAGTTAAAGTAAATCAAGGAGTTAGGTTCTGGATACGCGATATTTCATAACCTGGTCCTTGTTTTGTCTATCATGCACAGGTGCTGTCCAAGA
>Ga0208694_1000698_pt1 | contig 47324 bp, 45 predicted proteins | sample AD_UKC078_MetaG_FD_184442 | JGI IMG/M metagenome (GOLD analysis project Ga0208694, IMG submission 184442) | Active sludge microbial communities of municipal wastewater-treating anaerobic digesters from USA - AD_UKC078_MetaG (SPAdes) (version 2) | ecosystem: Engineered > Bioreactor > Anaerobic >...
TGGTCGGAAGAATTGCCGCGGGTCTGCCGGTTTTTGCTGAAGAGAATATTGAAGATTATATTGAGTTTCCAAAAGACTACATTGGCAGGGGTGAATTTTTCGCTCTCAGCGTTAAGGGAGATTCAATGACAGGTGCCGGAATTTTTGACGGTGATATAGTTTTAATCAAAAAACAAAACAGAGCGGAAAACGGAAATATTGTGGCTGCTCTGGTTGAAGGCGAAGCAACATTGAAAACTCTGCAGCTTAAGGATAGTAAAGTTGTTCTTCGTGCAGAGAATCCCTCATATTCCCCGATTATGTCGGATGATGTAAGTATTATGGGCGTTCTTTCAGGATTGATGCGTTTTTATCATTAAATTTTTGGACTAATAGCTCTTCGATTAATTAGTTGACAATTATAATTTTTCCCTTACAATTATTTTCGATCAGAGTTGGCTGAATGCGAATTAATATTTAATTTTTACGCTTTAGATGCCGATAAAGTAACGAGAGTGTCCTTCCTATGGACAACTTTCATTCTTCAGTATTGTGAGATATCTTGAAGAAATTCTACGTGATTAAATTTTTATAAAAGGAGTTGTCGCAAATGAGAAAGGAGTTAAAATCCTTATTGTTGCCGGTTCTGGTAGGATTTCTAGTTATTGCGGTAAGCGACTACAAAATCTTTGCTCAGGATGCAGGTGCTACTACGGCTGCAGAAACAAAGGAAGGAACCAAAAAGAAACAGGACGGTCTTGTTCAGGACTGGCTTAATGATTTTGAAGAGTGTGAAGACTGGCGAGCCAATGCGACTTGTCCTCTCGGCGACACAAAAATTCGTAAATATCCGGGAAAACCTTCGACCGTAAAGGACGATGGAACTGTTGAACCGGTTGATATACCTTTGGAAGATGATAACGGCATTGTTCACAAGAATGAGCACGTTCTTGGTGTCAAAACCTACTTTATAGACAGAGGTTTTGACCGTGTTGAAATTCTTCCTCCGAACGAGTACATTATCCGCGGTAAGGCTAAGGAAATAAAAGTGTGGGTTCTGGGAAGAAAGATGAGACACACTCTTTTTGTTAAACTTAGAGATTATAGAGGACATATTCATAAAATTAAAATCGGAAAACTTGATTTCTGGGGATGGAGAGAGATGAGCGTTGTCGTTCCCGGCTGGCTTCCACAGTCGCCAAGTTACGCTTTTCTTGATAAAAATCTTCATTTTGTTTCATTGTTTATAGAAAGTGATCTTTATGAAGTTCCGGGTACGTTCTACTCGTACTTTGATAACCTGACAGTTATTACAGATCTTTCTGAGTTTACCGGAGATCCTAATATCAGAGACAACTGGTAATATTCAGTAAAAAGACAAGTGCGCTAAGGCGGAGGAAAAAATGAATATAGTAAAAATAAAAAGGATAACGGTTGCGGTTTTAACTGTAACTCTTGCGTTTGCTGCGAGCCGCTCCTTTTCAAAAATAGTAACAAATGTTCAGCCTGACATCAGTCAGGAAGAAGTTAGAGCTGTTGTAGTTGATGACTTCGAAACAGAAGAAATCAAATGGAATGTAGAAACTACACCTAAGATGCTTAAAGAAGAGGGTGACAATAAGAAGAGAAGAAACCCGGTTAAGCATGTTCAGCTGAAAACTGTTGAGGGCGGACCTGCAGATTTAGCAGTTGAGAAATGGGCAGCAAACGGAAAAGGTCTTCAGAAAACAAAAGTCTTGGGAGTTAATTTCCAGTTTAAGTATCCTGGATATAATTCGGTTCATTTGATTCCTGAAAAACCTCTTCAGATGCCTGGTCGTTCGCGTGCACTTTCTATATGGGTACACGGAAGAGGTCAGGATTATAAACTTGAAGCATGGGTAAAAGATTATAAGGATAATGTTCATATTCTTAAATTCGGTTCAGTTAATTTCGTAGGATGGCAGCCTGTTAAGGCGGATATTCCAAGCTATATACCTCAGGATACGGATTCTTTTCCGCAGACAAGAACTCTTAAACTTGAGAGAATAATATTGCGATCGGCGCCTACGGCATCGACGGATAATACATTTTTCTTTTTTGATCAGATTAAAGTCCTTACTGAAACTTTTGAAGTAAACTTTGACGGCGAGGGTCTAGAGAAAAATTTTGATTCAACAAAAGATGACACGAAAGAGCCGGAGAAAAAAGTAGATAATCCGAAGTAATTTAATTACAAGTGGATCTGTTCAAAAGAGTATCCATGTAAGGGTACTCTTTTGTTTTATGCGGCAATGAAAAAATGAACAATGCATTACAACAAGAAGAATAGGAGAAGAAGGGATGTCTAAAGAAAAAATAATTGAGCGGCTTGAATCACTTCTTAAAGAGGAACTTTGGGGAAGAATAAATCCCAAAGACGTCAGCATTAACAGATTTAGAGTTCTGGATGATTTTTATAATTCAGCTGCCGGTGAATCCGCAGAAGAAGAACTTGTAAATCATTGCCGGGAACATCTGGCAAATTATCAGAATTCTGTAATTGCAATGTATCTTTTGGGTCTCATTTCTTTCGGAAAAGATTCAATGGACAGCAAAAGCTATCTGATGGAACTTCTTAATCTTTATGTTAATGCACAGAAATGGACTATTGTAGGTCATATTGCCGACAGAATTCTTGAATTCGGAGAAAACAGGGCTGCATTGCGTGCTCTTGCTTTAAGTTATGAGAAACTGAAAAAAGTTAAGGAAGCTGTTCCTATCTGGGAAGAGCTTATCAAAATAAACAGATTTGATTCCGAAGTTGCGAAAAAACTGGCGCTTGCTCTGTCTGATGACAAGCAAAAGTCATCTCAATATCTAAAGCTGGCTTTTGAAGGTTATATTAAAGACGGAAATTATTCAGAAGTAACGGAGCTTTTGGATAAAGTAATTGAAGCTTCTAAGGAAGAGCTTCCTTATTTTGACAAGGTTGAAAGACTTCTTTCTGATGCACAGCAAAAAGAAATTGCTGCAGAGATGTACAAGAAATTGTATTCATTTTATTCAGATAACGATGATGCTGCAATAGATATTTTGAAACATGTACTTAAAAACAGAAAAGACGATTTTGACTCGAGAAAAAAAATCATAAAGCATTTTGAAAAGAAATATTCAGAGCATTCCCAGCTTCAGCAGTTCCTAGCGATTTCCAAACTTGCTGATTATCAGACTCCTATAAAAACTGCTCTTGATGCTTTTGAGAATAATATAGTTTTTGATGCCGGAAACTATGTTATGCATCGTACATGGGGGCTTGGTCTGATTAAGGAAATTAATCAGGATGACATAGTTGTGGATTTTAAAGGCAAAGAGAACCATAAGATGACGGTTCAAATGGCTCTTCAGTCGCTTATTCCTTTGAAGAAGGATCATTTCTATGTGCAAAGACACGAGAATCCGGAGGAGATTAAAAAATTATTTACTTCAGATTTTATTGAATTTTTCCGTCTGTTGATAAATTCGCATGGAAAACGAATTAACCTCATGACAATAAAGAAAGATTTGATTCCTGATTATGTTGAGGAAAAAAATTGGTCGAAGTGGTGGACTAAGGCAAAAAATCTCATTAAGAAAGAAGCTGAGTTTGCTTTCTCTGAACAGAAAAAAGATGAAATATTTGTTAGAGACAAGCCTGTTACATATTATGAAGATCTTTTAGTAAGATACAAGAATGCACCTTCTTTCAGCGGCCGGTTAGATGCGGCTCTTGATTTAATTAATAATGTTCAGTTTTCTGAAGTGAAAAATGAGATAAGCCTCTTTATTGATAATTTTATCTCTGCTTCAGGAGAAGGTTCTAATACCAAACTCATTCTTTCTTATTTTATTCTGAAAAGTTTTGAGAAGTATTCTTCTACTGAAATCAGCGAATTGAATGATATAAAAGTAAAAGTGATAGCTTTCATAAAAGAGAGCAGAGAACTTCCTTTGATTTCTTCAAAGATTTCTTCTTATGACTATAAGAAGGATTTCATTAATCTTATCAGAGAAGAAAGAAATGACTGGTCGGCTATTTTCGGAGATATATTATTTGAGACTCCGGTTAGAATTCATAAATACATTATGAATATTCTTATCCGTGAGCATCAATTCAAATGTATTAACGGCTATATTGAAAGAGTCACCGTCGGGGCGAAGGAGTTTCCTGAGCTCTTTCTGTGGGTTGCGAGAAATATTCTTTCTTCTTCATGGAATTATGACTGGCTCGATTATTCTGTAAAGGATCTGAGTCTTGCTCTTTTTAGACTTGTTTATGATCTAAAACGAATTGAATTGAAATCTGTCCGTTTGAAAAACATTGTTCTTGATATAGTTTTCGGCGGAGAAAATGAGATTCTGAAAAAAGTAATTTCTGAAAATGATAAAGGAATCTGCGCTAAGCTGTATGACATGGCTGCTAATTCCGGTTATCTTGAAGACTGGCAGCTTGAAAAAATCAGGCAGACAATCGTTGAGAAGTTTAATGATTTTGCTCCTCAGTCAAATGTTAAAGATACTGAACAGGTTGATGTTGATGCAGAGGAAATATTTGTTCTAAAGAGCGGTTTCGACAAAAAGACAGAAGAGCTTTCAGCTATGATTAATGTTGAAATGGTTCAGCTTACAAAAGAACTTTCTATCGCTTCCGATCTTTCAGGAGACATGAGAGAGAACGTCGATTACAGTTCTCTTTTGGAGAAACAGTCCATTCTTAAAAAATCGATTTCAAAGCTTGATGGTGAAATTAAAAAAGCGAAGATAATCGATCTTTCTAAAGTCAGCACCGAAGCAGTTATGCCGGGAACTGTGGTTGAACTTGAGAAAATTGACAGCTCTGAGAAAATTAAATATGCGATTCTCGGTCCGTGGGATGCGGATTATGAGAAGAATATTCTTTCTTACCGTTCAGAACTTGCAAAAGCTCTCCTGAAAAAGAAACAGGGAGAAACAGCAGATATAGTTTACGGTGATATCAAATCTTCTTATAAGATTTTGTCGATAGAAACGTTTAATGTTTAAAAGGTGTTTCACACCTTTTAAATTCGATTTCGCATGGTCTCATGCGATAATATTCAAAGGGACGAGGAGCTCAGTCGCCGCTCCTCATCCCTTTGAGATCCCACTCCTGGCTTTTTTCGGGCGAATTCCTCGCACCGGCTTTGCCGGATGCTGCGGTCGCCCGAGTTGTGTCCGACTGCGTCGGACGTTTCGGGGATTTTGCTCGGCATTCATCTTTTGCTGAATCATCATTGATATGCTGTTAGAGAATCCTCTCTCCCGGCCTCTCTCCTTTGATAAAGGAGAGAGGAGAAAGAATGGATGCTATTCATAAGAAATAGTAAATTGACAAAGTTTCGCAAGCCCCTCTTTATTAAAGAGGGGTTGGGGTGATTCATATAAAGCTTGACATGTGTAATTTAAATGGTAACAAATGCTAAAAACATAGCACTAATGATTTCTGAGACTTTTTTGCAATAATTAAAATATCTAAGGAGTACTAATGAAGAAGTTTAAACTATCGATGATGCTGATTCTTATGTCCATGCTTGTATTCTCTGCCTACGGCGGAGGAGGCGGTGGTAGTGATGATCCGGATAAGCCGGATAAGCCGGGAGATAATCCTGGTGATGACCCGAAAGATCCTGGAGATGATCCAGTTTTGACTTATACATTGCCTGGCGGTACTGTGTTTAAGATGATTATGACACCAGAAATCGCTGTGAATAACACCTTTCCGACCGGTACAGATAACTCTGGTTCTGCAAACGTTCCATCACGCTTCATTATGGGCGAAACCGAGGTGACATATCAGCTATGGAAAGAGGTGTACGACTGGGCGACAGACGCAGCGCGCGGAACAGAAAAATATACCTTTGCCAACGCGGGTCGCCAGGGTGGTAATTGGGTTGATAGTAATCCGGTTGGGACAAATCAGCATCCTGTGACAACTGTAAACTGGCGCGACACGATCGTATGGTGTAACGCGCTTACCGAGTATTACAATACAAATAATGATGACTCTGAAACTGATTTGGTATGTGTATATACTTATAACGGATCAATAATACGCGATTCGAGTGATGCTAATGCTACAGCCTGTGATGGCGCGGTTCAGAGTACGACAGCCAAAGGCTTTCGTCTGCCCGGCAGTATGGAATGGGAATATGCCGCGCGCTATCGTGGTACAGAGACAACAAATGCTGTTGCAGGTAGTGATGGCAGTTATTACACGAAGGGCAACAGCGCAAGCGGCGCTACGGCGGATTATAATAATGCTTCAGCGACTTCAGCAGTCGCGGTTTACGACGTGTCAAGTACTGCCGTGGTAAAAAGCAAGGATGAAAGCGGCGCAAATGCCCTCGGTCTCTACGACATGAGTGGTAATGTGTGGGAATGGTGCTACGATATATCCGGCGGATCGTACCGGGTTATTCGTGGCGGTGCCTTTATCAACGATGCGGACGGCATGCAGGTGGGCGGAGTGTTCTACGTCGACCCGTATTACGAGGACGGCAGCATCGGCTTCCGCTTCTGTAGGAGCAGGTAAAATCCTCTCTCCCAGCCTCTCTCCTTTGCTAAAGGAGAGAGGGGTAAGAAGGGAAACTGTTCATTGGAATTATTCTGTTGAATTTTGGCAAAGTTTCGAAAGCCTTTTTGAATCAAATGATTGCATGAACTTTATGACATGTTGTTGAATATTGATGAAGTTACGTAAGCCCCTCTTTATCAAAGAGGGGTTGGGGTGATTAAATTGAGTGAATGGATGTCATGGACTAAAGAAGAAATCAGGAGACGCGGACTAGTCAGCACTGGATTTCATTTGCCGTATAATCCTGATCTTAAAGAACGATCCCGTGAGCTTCGCAAGAATATGACTGATGCAGAAAAGAAAATCTGGTTCGGCTATTTGAAATTATTGCAGGTTAATGTGGTTAGACAAAAACCGATAGATCATTTCATTGTTGATTTTTATATACCTGATTACAAACTCATTATTGAAATTGACGGTAAAATTCATAATACTCGGGAAAGAAAAGAGTGCGATATTTTTAAAGAGAATATGTTAAAGGTTTACGGATTATCTGTTTTAAGAATTACGAATGATGTTATTATTTATGATTTTGATAACGCGGTAAAATTGATAAAAGATAGAATCGGCTTAATAGGTTGAATAATGCTGGGTAAAACCATCTCTCCTTTGATAAAGGAGAGATGGTCAAGAATGGATGCCATTAATAAGAAATAGTCTGTTGCTTTAGTTACGTAAGCCCCTCTTTATCAAAGAGGGGTTTGGGGTGATTCTATCTCGCGAAAATTGTCAAAAGAGTAATAACAGTTGCGATGATTGTAAAGCCTGCGCTCGTCATCCACATCATCATGGTAAATTTTTTATTCACATCATCGAATCGTTTTTCGACTTGTTCAAAGCGGTTATCCATGTTCTTCTGCATCATTTCAAAGCGGGTGTCCATACTTTTCTGCACCATTTCAAAACGCTTATCGACAGCAGCAAAACGTTCATCCATCTGTTTCTGCATGGATTCAAAGCGTTTGTCCATCTGGGCGAAACCGAACTGCATCGTTTCGTTCTGTTTCAGTATTACTTCGCGCTGGCTTCTGAGTTCTTCTTCGATGCGCGTCATGCGTTCTATAAGCTGGATGTCGTATGGGCGAAGCTGTATGACATTGCTTTTCGCTCCGAAGCGGTCGAAGTTTGATTCGATATACGAACCGATTTGTTCAAGCTGTTCTTTTGTAAATTCCATTACCGTACTCATTTTACACCTCAAAATATTATCATTTTAGCCTTATGTCAAGGTTTTAAACATTAATATAAACGTAATCTGTATGAGCTTTTTCGCATAAATTTAAAAAATATTCAGATTGTATTATTTTACACAGCGAATTATAGAATCTTAATATTCACTTGACTTCATATAGTATTTTACTATAATTGAATTATGTGGGAAATTGAACGGACTGATGAAGTTGCTGTTTGGATTATGAATCTTGATGAAAACTCGCGTCAGGCAGTTCTGAAAAGCCTGTTGATTTTGAGAGAAATAGGCCCGAATCTGGGCAGACCATATGTTGATAGTATTAAACAGAGCCGCTATCAGAATATGAAAGAGTTAAGGATTCAGAATAAACTTAAAGTATATCGTATACTGTTCATTTTTGATCCAAAGAGAAAAGCTGTTTTGTTAATAGGCGGAGATAAAAGAGGAAAAAAAGATTTTTATGATATAATGATTCCAGCCGCGGAAAAGTTATATGATAAATATCTGAAAGGCAGGTATCAAAATGAAAACAAAAAATAATATTATCGAAGAAATTTCGTTGTCTTTGCCTGAAAAAAAAATCAGAAAAGCTTATGCTGAAGCAGAGAAAGCCATCTTGCAGATTCGTTTATCTGAAATAAGAGAGAAAAGGGGAATAAGGCAGGAAGATCTAAAAACATTTTCTCAATCAGGTGTTTCAAAACTCGAAGCCAGAAAAGACATGAAAATATCAACTCTAATCGAGTATCTGGATAATCTTGGTCTTGGAATTGAAATAAAAGCATATCCGAAGAACAATAAGAATAAGTCTGGAAAAGAAATACTTTTATTGAAAGCATAGTTTTTTATCCGAGATTTATTATACCTTCTTAAATAGAGTAAATATTTAATTGACAGGCGGATATTATATGAACTGCTGATTCAGCTTCAGGGATGTTCGGGAGGCTTTATGAGCGAATTGACTACAACGGCTTACTGCGGTTTATTCTGCGAAACTTGTTCTGTTTATATTTTTTCTAAAACTGACGAAGTTGCGCTTGAAGCATTGGCCTCTAAATTCGGCATGACCAAAGAACAGATGCGCTGTAACGGCTGCCGTTCGGATAAGCTGAGTGCATACTGCGAAAAATGTCATTTTACAGCATGTGCTTCTGAAAAAGGCATTCAGAACTGCGAAGACTGCGCGGATTTTCCATGTGATAAGCTGAAGGATTTTCAAAAGCAGATGCCTCACCGCGCGGAACTTTTTGAATCAGCTGAATGCAGAAAAAGTCTCGGCATCCAAAAATGGAAAGAAAAGATCACGGCGGATTATTCGTGCGGAAAATGCGGAAATGTCAATTCGCCGTATTTCGTTAAATGTGCAAAATGCGGAAATGTTCCGTCCAGTCCGTTTTTCGACAGGCATTCTGCAGAAATAAAGAAACACCTTAAAATTGACTGATTTCTTTGTTGATACTCCGCAAATTATCCATAAAAAGTTCTTGCCAATAGTGCTCGTCCTAATAGAAGGAAGGGTATTACTGTCTGGGAGATTTTATGTTTGATAAAGCCAATCTTTTGTTTGAAATAGGTTCTGAAGAAATTCCTGCCGGCTACATTCCTCCGGCGCTTGAAAATATTAAAAAGATGATGTCGGATAAGCTTTCCGGCGCAAGAATTGATTTTTCGTCAATTGATGTTTTTGCGACTCCGAGGCGCATAACTGCTGTTCTATGCGGCGTTTCGGATACACAGAGAGATGAGATTCTTGAGCTTAAGGGTCCTTCAGCTGACAGAGGTTACTCTGATGACGGCAAACCGACTCCGGCTCTTCTCGGCTTTCTTAAAGGAAACGATGTTGAAGAAAAAGATCTTGAAATTCAGGAAACCCCGAAAGGAAAATATTATTTTGCTAAAAAGAAGATGAAAAGCGGAAAGACTGAGGAAATTCTTCCTGAGATTCTTTCTTCTGTAATTAAAGAGCTTCCTTTTCCGAAAAAGATGAAGTGGGGGACTAAACAGATAGGTTATCCGCGTCCGATAAGATATATTCTCACTCTTTTCAATGACAAGGTTCTCTCATTCGATGTTGACGGAATAGTTTCGTCCAATCTGACGCGCGGTCATTATGTTCAGTCCGGTTCGATGATTGAAATCAAAAAGATTTCTGAATATAAATCGAAGCTCAAGGACGCAGGTGTTTTTCTCGATCAGAATGAAAGACGCGATATGATAAAAGCCGAGCTTGCATCTGCGGCAAAGAAAGCCGGCGGTGTTCTGGTAGACGACGAAGAGCTTGTTTCCATAGTAACTTATCTTGTTGAAAAACCTCATGCGGTAGTCTGCGAGTTCAATTCCGATTATCTTAAAATTCCTGATATTGTTCTCATTACCGAAATGCGCGAGCATCAGAAATATTTTGCCGTAAGATCATCAGACGGCAAGCTCACAAATAAATTCCTCGTTGTTTCAAATAATCCTGCGACTGATTTTGTAAAAGACGGAAATGAGCGTGTTATCAGAGCGCGTTTTTCCGACGCGGAATTCTTTTTCAACGAAGACAGAAAACACAAACTTGAAAGTAAAATCGAATCACTGAAAACTGTTCTATTTCATAAAGAACTCGGTTCTATTTATGACAAAGTCGAAAGAGTAAGAAAGACTGCTTCGGTTATTTCTAAACAGCTTAAACTTGATGCGTCTATTTGTTCCAAAATCGACCGCGCGGTGCTTCTTTCTAAAGCAGATTTGAATACTGCTATGGTTATGGAATTTACATCGCTTCAGGGAAAGATGGGGCGCATATACGCGCTTATGGACGGCGAAGATCAGCTTGTTGCTGACGCGATTGAAGATCATTACCGTCCGCGTTTTCAGGGCGATGCTGTTCCTTCATCGATTGTATCTGTTGTTCTTTCAGCCGCAGAAAAAATAGATAATATAATGGGTTCATATTCGGTCGGAAATATTCCGAAAGGCTCTCAGGATCCGTATGCTTTGCGCCGTCAGGCGAATGCGGTTGCCGATCTTTTCATAAAGAACCGCCTTAATGCGGATATCGCACTAATTCTTGATGAATGCGCTTCAATGTACAAAGATGGGAAAAATCTCGTATCCAAGGTTCTTGAATTTTTTACGGCGCGGGTTAATACCATATTCGCAGATGCCGGTTTTGCACATGACGAAATTGATGCATGTCTTTCTCTCGGAGAATATGACTATTATGATCTTTTTCTCCGTGCAGGTGTGTTAAACAAATTCCGCAAGGCTGAAGATTTTTCAGCAATGCTTCTCGGTTTCAAAAGAATTAATAATATATATAATTCATTCAGAAGCAAGAATGAGAATTATGCTCTTACTCTGAATGAAAAACTTTTTGCTGCAGATGCCGAAAAAAATCTTCATTCGTTTTTTATTTCAAAGAAGGATGCAATTGATTCTGCAATTGATTCAAAAAATTACGATTCGGTATTTGCCGTTCTCGGAGAAGCGAAATCACATATAGATAAATTTTTCGATGATGTTATGGTAATGGATAAGGATACGGCTCTCAGGGATAACCGTCTCGCGCTTTTGGAATCCATTGTTCTCAGATTCAGGGGATTGATTGATTTTTCAAAGATTTCAGATTGAGGTTTAAATGCTCGATTCTGCACTGAGTTCTTATGAACAGGCTCGGAAGCTCGCTAAAGCTTCTTATATGGAAAATGTTTCGGCCGGAAGATCCGGCTATCTTCCTTCGCTCGACGGTATACTCGGTAACGCCGAGGTTGCGAGTGAAGTAAACATCGGAATTATAGAAGTTCCGCTTAAAAAAGTCGTTGGAACTTATTCTCACTCACGGGCGAGTGCATTTTCCGCAAATTTTATGCCTCTTGCGCCTCTCGATTCAGAGTTCAGCGGAAAATGGAAATCGCTTTATTCCGCGCATCTTACAGAAGGAATCCGCGATTACATCATCGCCTATGAATATCTCAACTGGTTTTACGTCAAAGAAGGAAATAAGCGCGTCAGCATTCTTAAATATTTTGACGCGGCATCAGTCACCGCAGAGGTTCGTCGTCTAATTCCTAAAAAAGACGATTCGGATTTAACCAACAGAATTTATTATGAGTTTCTAGATTTCAACCGCATAACGGGCGTTTCTTCGATATGGTTTACGGTCGACGGCGGTTTTACCCGTCTGCTCGAACACATGGAAGGATATACCGGCAAACTGATTCCATCGCTTTCAAAATACGAATCATATATGATCAACTGCTTCAATCCGTTCCGTTCTATTTATCACGCGAACGGCGGCGGACGTCTCAAGATTACTACAGGGGACGCGTTTGTTAAATTTCTCGAAGTTTACGGCGACGATAATTTAATTGATTCGGATGATTCTGACCGGATAAAAAAATTCATTGATGAGCTCTCGAATATGGAGTCTCATCCTTTAAAAATTGTTACAGAGCCGGTCAAAGATTCCGGTAAAAAAATATTTAATCCTTTCAATTTTGTGACTCCTCGAAAAGAGAAAATAAAGGCAGCGTTTGTTTATGCCAAAAACATAAACAATTCGGGATGGACGTATTCTCATGAGCTCGGACGGCTTCATGTCGCGAATGTTTTCGGCGACAATGTTCTTCTCGACTTTGCTGATTCCGTTCCGGAAAATATTGACGCATATGACACTATAAAAAAACTTGCCGAGGAAGGCAATGAACTGATCTTTACCACTTCACCGACGTTTTTAAATCCGACTCTTAAGGCAGCGCTCGAATATCCGAAAGTAAAATTTTTCAACTGCTCGGAAGCAAATTCGTATAAGAACGTCGTTACGTTTTTCGGACGCATCCATGAACCGCGTTATCTGATGGGTATCATTGCAGGTTCGCTTACGCGAACCAACAAGATCGGCTACATCGCCAGATGCCCGCTACCCGAAGTAATCGAGTCGGTAAACGCGTTTGCTCTCGGAGTTAAACTTGTTAATCCTTATGCTGAAGTTCTCATCAAGTGGATGAATAAGAATGAATATACCGGTTTCAATCCGGAGCTTACAGGAGAACTTCTCGTTGAAGGCGTTGATATTATAAACGGCGATTCACTTCCGGTTCCGGGAGACCGCGGAAAGACATGCGGACTTTTTTCAACTGCTTACGATCAGAACGCCGGAAGATTTATTCCTTCATGTCAGTATGCAATTCCGATATGGCACTGGGGAATATTTTATGAAAAAGTCGTGCGTGCGGTTTTGAACGGCACATGGGGTTCAGTTTTTGAATCTGCAGGAGCAAGCGTCAGACCGGTAAATTTCTGGTGGGGAATGGATTCGGGTCTTGTTGATATTTTTTATTCGCTAACTCATGTTCCGCGCGAAACCCAGAGGCTTATTGACTTTTTTAAAAAGATGATAATGCAGAATGAATATTCCATATTCAACGGACCGATATATGATCAGAAAGGTGAACTGAGAGTTCCGGAAGAACAGGTCGCGACTTTTGAACAGATTTTTAACATGGACTGGCTGTGCGACAATATTTCGGGAACAGTGGACGATGGTTATGTTTCTGATTAAAATTCGAGAAGCTGGTATTCGTAGCTGTTAATTATTTTAGTATTGTCTTTTGTGATTGAACGTTCGGTATTACCGTAATTGAGATGCTGATGTCCGTGAAAATGATATGCAGGCTGATATGTTTCAATAAGTTTTGTGAAGCACTTGAAGCCCGTGTGGCAGAGATCTTTTCCGTCGCCGAGTCCGAACGCCGGTGCGTGCGACACGAAAATATCAACTCCTTTGTTATATAGAATATACGGTTTGAGTTTTAAGAGACGCATGCTCATCTGTGATTCGGTATACTGGTGGTTCCTGCTGTTATAGAACTGACTTCCGCCAAGCCCCATAATTCTTAATCCTTTGTACTTTATGAACTTGCCGTCGATTGAATCGCATCCTTCAGGCGGAATTGTATTGTAAAGCGTATCGTGATTTCCGTGAACGTAGAAGAGCGGAACATTCGAAATTGTTACGAGAAAACTTAAAAATTCGGGCTTTAGATCCCCGGTAGAAATGATAAAATCCAAACCGGAAAATCTGTCGTAATCGTAGTGTTCCCATATGTACTGCGACTCTTTATCGCCGACTATTAATATTTTCATTTCATATTCCGGTGACATATTTTTTCTTCAAACGGCGCTATTTCGTCAAGACATTAATTACATTTAACAGGCATGATTTATTATAGATTATGTGTTTATACGAATATTTCATTCCGAGGATATTCGGTTCCGGCTAGGCTTCTGTTGGTGCAAACGATTTTTTCTATTTTAGTGATATCGGTATTGAAAGCTTTTTTGGGGCATGTAACTGCACAGTGATAACAGTAAACGCATTTTGAAGAACTTCTGTATGCTTTCTCTCTGATATGTATTGCACTTGCAGGGCATTCTTTTATACATTTTCCGCATTTATTGCATTTAGATTCATCAAAAGAAATGTGCTGACGGCGCATAAAGCCGATTATTCTGCCGAAGGGATAAATGTATTTTATCAATTTTTTCTGATAAGAGAAAACTGATTTTGTTCTGGTAAAGCTAATCGGAGCAAAATTCTTTGAATCGAGTCTGTTAAAAAAATCTTCGAGTACAAGTTTTGTTTCATTGTCCGGATATCCTTCAGTTTTCCAGAAATGCGGTGCTTTGATTTTTAACGCACCGCAGACGGGGATATTGTTTTTCCCCAGTATGCGCGAAATGTTCAGGAAGGCTTTCCCTGATGTTACGCCGCCGTAGGTTACGAGAGCAAACGCAGATTTAATTTTTGATATTTGCGTGATGTATAAGAGGTTCTTTTTTAGATATTTGTCGAGTGTTTTGAAAATTCTCAGATGATAAACCGGTGATGCTATTCCGATAATATCCGCATCTTTTAATATTTCTGATGCTGATTCGCGATTTGCTTCAGGTTTTGAAATATCAAGAGCAATGAAGTCATGAGCGTTTTTTTGAAAAATACTTCCGAGAAAATATACTGCCTTTTTAGTCGTACCGTTCGGAGAAACATATAGTATTACTATTTTCATGATGAGCTCTTTAATCCTTTATCACGTAATTTAGTGATCCCGTAACCGATATCATTTTCATGAATTTCATCGCAGTTGATGTGATATAATTATTTATGTATTCGTTATTTTCCCATTCGTAATGACCTTGAAGAGTATTGGTTTCTCTGACCATGTAGAATTTTTTTGAAATGAATCCCGGAAATCCGGCGTAAAAAGGAGTACTTAACACCGGAAGAATACACCTTTGAAAAAATGATAATTTTTTTACACGGAAGCTTATAATCAGTTTTGTTTTAAATTGGAAATTTTCTTTTTGCGGCAATGAAACCTTAAGAAAATAAATATTAGAATTATCAGATATGTTTCCAGCGCTTTTTGTGATGAAGCTTATCCAGATTTTTCTTGAAATAAGCAGAAGATGATAATTGATAAAAGATACTAGCAGTTTCATTTTCATACTTCCGCTTAAGATATTATTCCGTTCATAATAATTCCGAAAGCATCGGATATTTTTGATTTTTTCTCATGAGGCTTGTAATCGCTTTTCAGATAATAGAGAACAATTGCCTGAAAAGTTTCGAAAACTATTTCGGCGTTAAGATTCTTTTTCAGCTCTTTGTTGAGAATTCCTTCATTGATAAAATCAACAATACTTTTACTTATTTCTTTTCTGCGGTTGATTATAGTTGCCTCAACTGAAGGGAAATCTCTAAAAACACATGAGAAAGATTCGGAGTATACGGCATTTAACAGATCCGGAAAAATATTCAGGGCTTTTTTCAGTCTTGATGAATAGTTTTCTTCTGAGTGCAGTATACCGTATAAACTAGATTGGACATCTTTTATGTGTTCTATGACTGCTTCTTTAATAATGTCTTCTTTTGATCCGATGATTCGGTACAATGTGTTTTTCGCAAGTCCGGCGCGTGCTGACAAATCGTCCATATTCCAGCCTTTGGTTCCTTTTGTGAATATGATTTCGCCGACATGCCGAAGAATTTGTTTTCTTATATTCTCATCATCATATTTTATTTGTGTTCCCATGTGAACTAATAAGCGATAAGCAGTATATACTGTCAAGATAAAAATAGTATAATAGGCGTGGGCTAAGTTTTTAAAGAAAAATGTTTGACTCGTTTTTGCGATTTCAGTGATACTTAAATTATATTAACTAATATTTAAAGAGGTGTTTATTGAAAGTTGGTTTGCTCGGATTCGGAAGAACAGGCAAGATGGTTGCTCAGGAAATTGTTTCTGATGACGAATGTACCCTGTTGTGGGTTGCTCGAAAGTCGGCTGAAGCACTTGGCGACTATGTAGGAGAAATGTTCGGTTTTCACCGGCAGGAAGGTGAAATAATATCAAAGCAGAGTATTCTTCGGGACGGATTCTTCCCTGACAATTCAGTGGATGTTGTCATAGATTTTTCTTCGCAATTTGCTGTAAAATATTATTCAGAATTCGCAAAGCACGGAATTAAAATTGTATCGGCGATTTCACATTATTCAAAGCACGAGCTTGAAATCATTAAAAAGGTCAGCCGCAGGACAGCTGTTCTTTATTCTCCGAATATTACAATCGGCATAAATCTGATCATGGTTATGGCGAAAATGCTGAAAGAAATTATTCCATTCGCCGATATCGACATCATTGAAGAACATTTTCGGAACAAGAAAGGTCCATCGGGTACAGCTGAGCGAATTGCTGAATCCCTCGATTTGAATCCCGATAAAGTAAAAAGCATTCGTTCGGGCGGAATTGTCGGAAACCATGAAATTCTTTTCGGATTACCGAATCAGGTTTTAAGACTATGTCACGAAACATACAGTCGCGCCGCTTTTGCTCTTGGCGCGATTCACGCCGCGAAATGGATTTCGGATAAATCGGAAGGATTATATTCGATGGAAAGCCTGATTAATGAAAAAATAAAATCACATGTTAATAAAGAAGAGGTATAGGAGAAAAGATGAAAAATATATTGAGAATTGCAGGATTGATCGCCGCGGGAGTTATGATTACTATGGCTGTTATGATGAAAGAAAAAAATAATATCAGTGTTGTTCTTTTTCTTGTCAGTTTTTCTATAATTGCATTTGTCTTGAAAAGCTTTCAAAAAGGAGTTGATGCTCCCAAGTAAATTTCTATTTTTGAGACATGAATTTATTTGATGTTATAGAAAAAACTGATTATATGCTGCTGCTGTTTGTCAGGGATAATCTGTCGTCACTAAGTTGCGACAGATTTTTTATTTATGTTTCCCGTGCAGGCAACGGCGCGTTACTTTGGGTGATTTCGGCAGTTATATTTTTATTTTTCAAAAAGACACGTTCAGCGGCCTTCTTGACCGCTTTTGTTTTCATTTTTGAACTTATATTTTTTGAAGTAATACTCAAGAATGCACTTGCACGGCCGCGTCCGTTCGTTGAATACGGGTTTAGTTTAATAATTCCGCCGCCTCCTACATTTTCATTTCCATCCGGACATGCATTGTCTTCTTTTTCTTCAGCTGTGATATTTTATCATTTTATCGGACGCAAGGCAATTCCGTTTATAGCGGCTGCATTTATGATAAGCTTTTCGAGAATTTATCTGCTGGTTCATTACCCTTCAGATGTTGCAGCAGGTGCACTTTTCGGTATTCTGACTGCGTACGGTGCAGTCAGAATTTATGAACGACTAGTCATCTCTTCCGGAAAGAAGCCCCAGACGGATTAAATAATAAAGAAGGGTAACTATTGCTGATGCTGCAGCGGCTACATATGTCATAGCGGCGGCACTGAGAACTTTTTCAACACCGCCGATTTCATTAGGTCCGACGATGCTGTATCTTCTGACGAGTTCTTTTGCTCTTGTAGATGCGTTAAATTCCACCGGCAGTGTTATTATCTGAAAGAAAACAACCGCTCCGAAAAGTATTATTCCAAGCTGCATTAATCCCGCAGAATTTATTATCATTCCGAGAAATATGATTATGTAAGAGCCCCATGATCCTATGCTTGCCATAGGTACGACTGCTGATCGTATTGCGAGAGGTGAATATTTTTCGGCATGCTGAAGAGCATGACCTGTTTCGTGAGCAGCTACTCCGATTGAAGCTATAGAGTTTGAACTATAGACGTCGGGAGAAAGTCTGACTTCCTTCGCCTTCGGATCGTAATGGTCGGAAAGGAATCCGCTGGCCTTTACGACTTTTACATGTGCAAGTCCGTTAGCTCTTAAAATATATTCCGCCGTATCCTTTCCAGTCATGCCTGAGGAAGCCGGAATTTTAGAATATTTTGAAAAACTGCTTTTGACTTTCACCGATGCCCACATCGAAAATAAAAGCACCGGAAGTATCATCGCGATGTATAGAGGATCAATTCCAAACATAAAAACTCCTTATTGATTTCTTATGGTAATAATATAACATCAAAAAACCCAATTGAAAAGATTTTTACCATGTAATTATATAAGTACATGAATCGGCTCCTTTTTTTCTCGAAGGACTATCTGTGTCTGCAGTCACCCTTATTCTGTCTCCTTTTGTTTTAAACTTATTAGCAGCAGATTCAATTATTCCTTTATCGAAATCACTAGGGTAAGGATTATCGCATATCATGGTAATTCTTCTTTCGGAATCATGTTTGTAAGCATAGTGGCCGATTCCTTCAAGCATCGATCCGTTTTGCGGGTCGAACATTAATCTGCCTTTAATTCTATGGTTCATGTGATAGGCAATATCAATTGAAGAAAGTGCGGTTTCAATGGAATTAACCTGCGGAGGCCAATCTGCGTTTTCGGGGATCTGGCGTCCGATTTCCATCAAAGTGTATTCTCCCACATTATCGGCGATTTCTCTGAAAGCATCGAGCCATGACTGCTGTAAAAACCAGTCATTCTCTTTCGGGGAAGAAATCCCTTTTGATTCAAGAATTTCAAGTGCGATTTCTCTGAAAGTATCCATTCCCGCAACAATTGAGAGAACAGTCTGACCGTTGACTTCAACATCGGGAGAAAGAGCTGTGAATTGTGCCATGTATACCTCTTGATATTATTCGAAATCTGAAAGTTTATTCATGTTGTCAAAAATTTTATGAATCAGGTCGCGGCTTTTCAGGGTGGCGCGTTCGATACTTATTCCCACATTTTTAAGCGCCTTAATGCTTTCAACCATTCCGTCTGCCGAGCGTGTAAGATTCTTTGCATCTTCACTGATACGGTTTACTTCCTGTGCAACGTTTTGCGTTTCGGATGATATTACGGCTGCGCTTTCATTCTGCTGAAATATTGCACCTGTTGTGTTTGATATTTCTCTTTTTACGTCATTGATAATGGAATAAATCGATTTAACTTTCTCGACGGTATGGGATGAAGTTGTGCGCATAAGATTAATGTTTGTGTTGATACCGGTCAGTGAATTATTTGTTTGTCCGGCGAGTTCATTTACTTCTGCCGCAACAATTGCAAATCCTTTGCCGAGGTTTCCTGCGCGCGCAGCTTCAATTGTAGCGTTGAGCGCCAGCATTTTTGTCTGATCGGAAATATCCATAATCATAGAAACAATTCTTTCTATTGAAACGCTTGCTTCCTGGAGACGGTGAACCAGATTTATTGTTTCATCGGTTGAAGTTACAGCATTTTTAGTTATAGATTCTGCATTTTCTGAAATGACGGATATATTTTCATTTGTTGCAGTAAGTTCTTCCGTTGCTGCGGCTAAGCTGGAAATGCTTTCATAGGTTTTCCCGGTGCTTTGCGACACGAGAGCGATGCTGTTATTCATTATTTCTACGTCGGATATGATATTTCCTATTTTTGAATTTAATGTCCGGAGAAAAAAGAAATATTGTTCTGTTACCGCGGCCAGGCCGTTTAGTGCAGGGCGTATTTCTTCAAAGCAGTCTTCAATTTCATTTCTGTGTTTTGCGCATTTCTCACCATGCGATTTTCTGATTTTTTCGAAAATTCCGTGAAGAGGGCGGAAATCTTTTTTTGCCGATTCTTCATCAGCGAGAACTTCTGTTAATTTTTCGGCTAGTCCGTTTGACATTTTTTTGAGGCATATGATTGTTATCATAAATGCCGTTAGTACGGATGCTGCAGCAGCAATGAATAGCATCTTTTCAGGAATCAAATGAAAAGAGAAAAAAACAACATTAAGAAAAACTGCAGTAATAGTGAAAACGGCGGCACCTGCTTTTTTTACAGGATCATATTTTTTAAATCTGGCGGAAATGTGTAAGACAATGGCAGCGGCGATGGAGATGAATGGAACTGACAGGTATGCAGTCATAAAACCTCTTTGTGCAAAATGTATTCCACCGTGAATTTGTTTTTATGATTGTTCAATTTCTTTTTTGATTCAGATGAAAAATAATTGATTAGTTTTTAATTTCAATTTAAATTGAGCTGAAAGTTTTAAATGTATAAAGGTGATCCGGTAAGTATATGAAAAAGATGCTGTTTGTTGTTTCATTTGCTTTTTCTGTGTTTTTGACTGCGGATGATTTTTCTTACCGCGGTATATTTCTCGGTATGAGTAAAATTGATCTGCTTAAAGAGGTAAACGGTCTTCCGTTTATTGAGACTTCTGATAAGATAGTCATCGGCAATTATCATGATTCTTCCGTGCTTGTATCAGTAGACGGAAATAAAGTATCAGATTTTACAATAAAAACTGATTTAGCAAATGATAAAAACGAATTTATCCGTCTTATAGCAGAATTGTCTGCGAAATACGGCAAACCTTCCTATCTCGACTCTAAAAAATATAAGGCGCTTTTTGCAAAGGACGGTATATTTATATCTTTGCGCATTAATAAAAAGTCTTCCGGTTTTACGAAATTTATGGGTTTCGGTTATTCTAAGGAATGTTATAGTATTAAAAATGTGCTGGAAGATTAAAAAACGCTAAATAATTCATAAATACACAAATAAAATTCATATAAATGTGAAAAAAATCACACTAATTTCTTGACCGTTTTGCCCCTCTTCGATAATTTGTCGACGGAGTTCGATATGGAAAGTGATAATAAGACTGTGATTTCTGTATGTATGGGCAGTTCCTGTTTTTCGAGAGGAAACAACGAAAGCATTGAATTAATTAAAAAATATATATCAGACTATAATCTTTCCGGAAAAGTCATTCTCAAAGGAAATTTGTGTCACGGTAACTGTTCACTCGGCCCCAATATGTCTATCGGAGATGATATGTATCAGGGAATTTTGCCTGAAAATATTTACGATATAATGAATTCGGCTTTTTCTTCTGAGGTGAAGGAATGAATACGCAGAGTCCTGTTTATACACAGAAAACCGAGTGCCAGGACTGCTATAAATGTGTCAGAGTATGCGATTTTAAGGCAATAAAAATTGAAGACGGTCATGCAATTGTTATAACCGAGGCATGTGTTTACTGCGGAAGATGTGTTGAGGTTTGCCCGGCTGGAGCAAAGCGCGTCCGTAATGATCTAGTCCGCCTCAAATTTATGATATCATCAGGCCGTAAGCTGATTGCGAGTGTAGCGCCTTCTTATATAGCATGCATTTCTTCTCCGGCTCAAAATGCTTTCATTAATTCGTTCGCACGCAGCGGATTTATCGGTGCCAGTGAAACTGCTCTCGGAGCACAATCAGTGAGTTCTGCTTTAAAAAATAGTATCAGGCAGAAAGAAATAAATATCACGACTTGCTGTCCTGTTGTAGTTGAGATTATCCGTAAATACTATTCGCATCTTGTTCCGCTGCTTACTCCTCTCATGTCTCCGGCTCTGGCTCATGCTAAACAGCTGAAGGATTCATTCGGATCTGATTGCGAAGTTGTGTTTGTCGGACCATGTATTGCAAAGAAAATTGAGGCAGACAGAAATCCGTCGCTGATTTCCATTGCCGTTTCATTTGATGAGGCTGCGAGTCTTTTCGGTGATCTTAAAGAAGAAGAGACTGCGGATTTTATTACTGAAAAAGCCGGTGCAGGAAACTATTATCCCGTTGAAGGAGGAATGATCCGGACTATTTCCGAAGCAAGGCACGCTGATAACTGTTACATGGCTTTTTCGGGAGTAGACGAGGTACGCGGAGTTCTCGACGGCATCGGCGGAATTGAAAAAGGAAAGACTGTGGTTCTCGAACTCATGGCCTGCCGCGGAGGATGCATCAATGGTCCTCTTGCCGGAAAAAAAGAATCCTTTCTTTCAAAACGAATGAATATTTCGCAGAAAGCATCCGAACGCGAACATATAGTTTCAGCTGTATACAAAGAGATAAATGCCGGATGGGATAAGAACTGTGTTAACACTAATGTCTATCGGGAAGAAGATATTGCTGCAGTTTTAAAAACCACCGGCAAATCACGTGAGGATCAGGAGCTTAACTGCGGAGGCTGCGGATATGATTCGTGCCGGGATTTCGCCAGGGCGATAATTGATAAAAAAGCAGAAAGATCCATGTGTGTTACCTATATGCGCCGTCTTGCGCAGAAAAAAGCGAATGCACTTATTAAGTCGATGCCTTCAGGTGTCGTAATTGCTGATGATTCACTTTCCGTCATTGAATGTAATCTCAATTTCGCGCGTCTTTTTATAGAACAAGCCGACACCATGTTTAATGCGCGTCCGGGTCTTGAAGGTGCGAATCTTTCAAAAATTCTTCCTGCAAATATATGTTCCATTTTTTTAAATGTTATACGCACAGGAAATGATTTCTTTGAAAAAGATATCCGTGTCGCAAATAAGTTCTATCATTGCAGCATTTTTCTTATTGAGAAAGGCCATGTCGCCGGAGGGATTTTTCAGGATATAACAAGTCCGATGATGAGAAAGAAGCACGTCATTGAAAAAGCCGAAAATGTAATCAATAGAAACCTTCAGACTGTTCAGACTATTGCAGCGCTTCTCGGTGAAAATGCCGCGAGCACTGAAGTTCTTCTGAATTCAATTATTGAATCATTCAACGCTTCCGAGATGAAGGAGGATGAAGATGAATGATTCTTCTTTATTCTTTGAGGTTGATTATTATCAGATAAATAAAAGCGGTATGAGTGTTGCAGGTGATGTTTTTCTTTCGACACGTTCGGATGACGGAAGCATTGTTACGGTTCTTGCAGACGGTCTCGGAAGCGGAATTAAGGCAAATGTTCTCGCTACACTGACAGCAAAGATGGCCTCCGTATTTGTTTTAAACAGCATGGATATACGGAAAAGCGCTGAAATCATAATAGATACGCTTCCGGTATGTTCAGAAAGAAAAATAGGTTACTCGACCTTTACTGTTGCAAGGATTGAACCCGACGGTAACGCTTTTATAATTGAATATGATAATCCCGGATTTGTTTTCCTTTCACAAAGCGGAGCGGAAAAAATAAACTGTGAACGTATTGATATTAAAAGTTCGGCTTCAAAAAAAAATTTCATCAATTATTATACGCTTCGTCTTGAAAGAGGAAACCGTCTGGTATTTTTCTCTGACGGGGTAACTCAGTCGGGTATGGGATGCGCTTCGACTCCGCTGGGATGGGGAAGTTTTAGTACTGGTGAATATATTGATGAGCTTGTTAAATCAGATCCGGGTATTGGTGCCGGAAAATTATCCCGCAGTGTTGTTTCACAGGCTCTTGCCCATGATATTTATAAGGCGCATGATGATATAACCTGTGAAGTGATATGCTGCCGTGAACCGAGAAAACTTTTATTGGTAACAGGTCCTTCGATGCATCCGGAAAAAGACCGCGAAATGTCTGAAAGAATTCGTGATTTTAAAGGATGCAGAATTATCTGCGGAGGAACAACTTCTCAGATTGTTTCTCGCGAACTCGATATAGATGTTGAAGTTGATATTTCTAAAATCAGCAGAGAAATTCCGCCGAAATCGCTCATGAAGGGAATTGATCTCGTAACGGAAGGTATTTTGACTTTGTGCCGTATAGCTGAATTGCTTGAAAGCGGAAAATTCAGAAATTCTGATGAATCAAATGCTGCGACAGAAGCGATTGCCATCATGATGAATAATGATATCATTTATTTTCTGGTTGGAACAAGAATTAATGAAGCTCATCAGGATCCGAGCATGCCGCGCGAAATTGAAATAAGAAGAAATATTATAAAAAAAATAATTTATAATCTTGAAAATAAATATTTAAAGAAAACAGAATTGCAGTTCATCTAAAGGAGGAAAAATGGAAAAGACTAAAATTACAATCTGCACGGGAACCGCGTGTTATGTTCTGGGCGGTGCCAATCTGCTTGAACTTGAAGATTTTCTTCCTGATGAACTTAAGTCAAAAGTCGAAGTAGTCGGTTCAGCCTGTCTCGGTATGTGCAAAAACGCATCACCGGATTCAAAGCCGCCTTTTGTTAAAGTCGGCAATGAAGTAATTCATTCGGCTACTGTCCAGAAAATAATTTCTTATATTTTACAGAGGTAATATGTTTGTCGATAACAGAATGACGTATCTGAAAAGAGAAGTTATGGCAGCTGTTGCTTCTCTTTTTTTTGAAAATAAACTGAAAGAAGAAATTAACCGTATTCCGACAAAAATAATTCCGCGCAATTCAGTGTCTCACAGATGCTGCGTCGAAAAAGACCGCGAAATAATCAGACAGAGAGTAATTGCATCACTCGGTTTCGGCCTTGAAGACGAAAAGCTTGTCGACGAAAGTCTGCTTTCGGATTTTGCCGAAAAAGCTCTTGATAGAATTTCTCCGGATGAACAAATTCTTTCATTTATTGACGAGGCATGCAAGGCATGCGTCAGAGTAAATTATTATGTAACGGAAGTTTGCCGTAACTGTGTTGCCAAACCGTGTATTACAAATTGTCCTAAGGGTGCTATTTCAAGTGATGAGAAAAAGGCTAATATTGACAGCTCAAAATGTGTTAACTGCGGACTCTGCCTGAAAATGTGTCCTTATCACGCGATTGTTTATGTCCCTGTTCCGTGTGAAGAGGCATGTCCCGCAGGCGCAATCAGCAAAAATGCTTCGGGTAAGGAAGAAATAGATTATAATAAATGTATTCATTGCGGTAAATGCATCAGAGCCTGTCCTTTCGGGGCAGTTGTTGAAAAGAGTCAGATTGTTGAAGTTTTAAAATCGTTAACAGGTTCAGGTAAAACAACTGCGCTGATTGCGCCGGCAATTGCAGGTCAGTTTCCATTTTCTATGAAACAATTGTCAGCAGGACTTCGTGAAATCGGATTTGATTATGTGGTAGAAGTTGCTCTCGGTGCTGATATAACTGCAGAAACCGAGGCGGAAGAATTTATTGAGCGCATGGCCTCAGGAGACAGCATAATGGGAACAAGCTGCTGTCCGGCTTATGTTGAAGCTGTAAAAAAACATGCCAAAGCGTTTCAGAAATATGTTTCGCATGCAAAAACTCCCATGTCCTATACGGCGTCGATGACACGAGAAAAATTTCCTGATGCGGTCAATGTTTTTATCGGTCCGTGTATAGCGAAACGTCACGAAGGTTTGCGGGATGATAATGTTGATTATGTAATAACATTTGAAGAGCTCGGCGCACTTTTTATCGCAAAAGGAATTGATGTTTCTTCATGCGGTGAATCGGATTTTGATTTAGGATATGCTTCACCGCAAGGACGGAATTTTCCGGTAAGCGGAGGTGTCGCAGCAGCTGTAAAAAAAATACTGGAAGATAAGGGTAAAGGAGCAGAACTAATTCCGGCATATATCAACGGTTTTAACAAAAAAAGTATAAGCCTTTTGAATATATATGCTTCAGGAAAATCTCCAGGAAATTTAATTGAAGTGATGAGCTGTGAGGGAGGCTGTATCTGCGGCCCGGGAGTTATTGCAAATCCGAAATTTGCCGCAAATAAATTGAAAGAATATGTTGACAGCAAAGAGGACTGATAAAATAGAGTTAATATACTTAATAAAGTAAATGCTCTATGATGCTTTGGAGATAAAATGCGCCTTTCAGTTATTCTGTCAATGCTGTGTCTTGTTTTTCTGATTTCATGTTCTCAAAGCGATTTATGGAAAGAACTGACTAAAAACCCCGATTTGACGCCTCCGGTTGTTTCTTCAGTTTCGCCTAATGACGGCGAAACCGGTGTTGCAGTATCAGGCATGTCTATCAAGGTGCAGTTTTCTGAACAAATGAATTCTTCATCTGTTAATAAAGATACTTTTTATGTAGTAGATTCTTTAGGTCAGAAAGTAAATTGTGCTGTTACTGATTTTTCTAATTCTACAGTTTTCCAAGCTGTTCCGGTATCATCTCTTTCATTAGGCAGTGTATATACTGTTTTTATTTCAAAAGATGTCTGTGACGCTGCAGGAAATAAAATGAAAGATGATTATACCTTTTCATTTACAACTGCTGCAACACCTCCTGCTTCTGATGAAACTGATCCGGTAATTACCGTGACATCAGGAGGTTCTGCTCTTACAAATGGAAGGACTATAACACCAACTTCATCAATTACCATTGAAATAATAGAAGAGAATTATGACTATTGTGATTTTGTAACAAACACAACAATATTTAACAGTAATAATTACTTAGTGTCGAAAAATTATGATAATGTAACTCATAAACAGACAATCGTCATAACACCGGATTCCTTGCTGAAATCAGGAAACAATTTAATTTTTTGTGTCAGGGCTGTTGATCTATCAGGAAATGAAATGATAATAAGTATAACTTTAAATATTACGGCGCCTAAGACAAAGCAAAAAGCAATTTATGTTTCAACTGGAGGGGATGATATTAATAATACAGGTTCGGATGTAAATCATCCAGTTAAGACCATTACAGAGGGATTGAAATGTTTGGATTCTGGTAGTGCGGGTGAGTGTTTTTTGTATATTGAAACAGGGATATATTCAGAATCGGTGACAGTTAAAGATTTTATTAATGGAATTACAATTTACGGCGGATGTACAAATAGTTTTGCAGATACAGAGTCATTTTCTTCGAAATCATCTATTTCAAGTACAGGTAGTGGAATTTCTATTGATAATTGCTCAAATGTAAAATTATCAGGACTTTCAATTGTTACTCACGAAACACCCCTTGAACCTAAACCTGTTTATTCTAACATCACCGTTGTCACAACGCAAAAATTTGAAATTAATTGCTGTGATCTGCAGGGAACTATTGCGAGTGGATCTGAATATAAAGACGCTACTTCTTTACTGATAAATTCAGCGGCGAATGTTAAGATTACCAACTGCAAGGTTAGAACTAACTATGAGCGGACTAAATCTTATTCTGTTTCGGGGAAATTTAAGGGTATTGAAATAAAAGGAAATTCATCGGGGAGCGAGGTTTGTATTATTAATACCCAGGTGGCGACTGGTAATGCAGATTATGCTTCGGGTACATCTGTCTATTGCTTATATTATGACGGAGCAAGCAATAATGATAAAGTATATTTAGTAAATAATACTTTTGATCTAAGAGGCGGAAGTATTATGCAGTGTGTATTTTTTGAGAACTCTGTTGGAGGAGAATATTATTATGATTCCAACTTCGCACTTGGTCGTTTTAACACTTCATTGGAATATGTTGTTCATTTGTCCGATCCGAATATGAAATTTAAAAGTTTTTACGGTAATATAGCACTAACAAATTTTTCAAATCATAATAATTCAACCACTATTAATAATCCGGCGTGCGCATTTCATAATGATTCTGGGAATAATTATGAAAATGACTTCATTTCGTATTCTGCATTTGATTATTGTCCCAAAAGTACTTTGGGGCATTCAATCTCTGATGGATTCACAAATTGTATTGATGGTAAACCTTATAAAAATATGTTTCCCCAAAACACCTCAAGTGATTATTGCGATATGAAGGGGAATGCTCGCAGTACTTCGGGTTGGTGGGAAGTTGGAGCTTTTAATTAAGATCGATATTTTATATAAATTTATCACTTGCCTGCAAGCCGCAGAAGAAGATAGTATAATGAAATGAAAAAATAAAGTATGATGAAGGTTTGCTCGTAAACAAGCAAACCGCATGCAGATAAAGCAAAAACTGCGGTCAGAAGAATAAAGGGCGGAAAATTGATTTTCGCCGGTCTGCAGATTGTTATCATTCCGAAAATCAGAAAAGAAAAAACTGCCATGATGTATTTTTCTGCTTCGGCTTTTGCTGAAATGCTGTCAGAAATCAGAAGATAAGCTGCGAAAGCCATTCCGGCAGCCGAAAAGATAATATAAGGAAGTGTGCTGACGGTTTCTGATGCGCGCAGATATTTCTTGATTGAAACAGCGATGAATACCGAAATAGATACTATATAAATAGTTTCTCCGAGCGGAAAAGTTATAAATAATTTTTCGAGAAGGATAAGACCCATGAGAAAGAACCATGCCGAAAAAATGAGTTCTGTTCTTTCGGCAGTTTTCATTCTTGCTTTTACTATTTTTTCTATGTCTGCGAATGTGTTTTTACGCGTTGATTTCATTTTGTTTTCCGTATTTTGTTTTTAAACTGGTTAATCGTGTCAATATGGGCGTTGAGTTCCTGCAGCCCCTTATCTGTTATTTTATAAAAAGAGCGGGGCTTTTTGCTGATAAATTCTTTTCTGGATGAAAGAAAACCGGCAGTCTCAAGCTTAGAGAGACTTACGCTTAAATTTCCATCAGAGGCTGAGAGCTCTTTTTTGAGAAAGTTAAAATCAACTTCTTCATACATCGCGAGAACCGTCATAATAAAAAAACGCAGTTCTGATGTAAAAATGTGGTTCAGTTCATATTTCTTTTTTTCTGGACTCATATGTACTCCATAATCCCGGTAGAAAAAATCCCGACATGAACTGTACCGAAAATATTATCACTTCTGTGTTGTTATCCGGTTGTTTGAAATATGTGCCGGTGAACAGATAAACCATTGCTCCGGCTAAAAATGGAAGGCTTCTGAGATAAGCAGAGGTAATAAGAAGCCCCATGAACATTTCTATTGAGATGAAAGGCAGTATATATTTCGGCGGATATAATTCCATGACTATTGGAAGTACGAAAAAGAAAAGTATTGTTGAAAGGGCTAGAAATGCCCATATTCCGCTTATAATTAAAGACTGCTTGAAAACGAATCCTTGTTTCTTAAAACAATACTTTGTTAATGTCTGCTGAACTATTACACCTATGATTGTTGAAAAAAACCACAAACTGTAAATTCCTGTCAGGTAGACAATATTGCAGGTTAATGTAAGCCATATTCCCCAGAAAGCGAAATATTTTCCGGTAGAATCAAAATCTTTTTTTCTTTTGGAATAACCGGATGTTATTGTTGCCAGTTTTTTGTTTTTATTCATAAGTAAACTTTGTATTATAAAGTTTATTTGTCCAGAAATTTTTGAAGGATTTCCCAATAGCTTGACATTTGGGTCGGTGAAGACTAAAAGTACACCGGTATTACGATGAATAACAAAAAGGACATACTTAAATCAATTATAGCCGGAGATGCTCTTGGTTCTGTCTTTCACGGATTAAGTGAGGGACACATAAGAGCTAATTTTACGGCTGATGAAATTTACCCTGATACAATTAAGGCATTGAAAAAAAATGAATCTTTATGGAGAAAGCCGGCTCTTTATACCAGCGTTTCACAGCTTTCTGTTATCGCGGCTGTTCTTTCGTCATCGCGCAGAATTTCATCGGATTCTTTCTTTCAGTCATTGCGGTCGTCTCAGGTAAGCTCGATGCTTCCATGGGGTTGTTTCCGTCATCCTGACAGGGTATTTCAGATATATATAGAGTCTCAATCGGCAAAATTGCCCCTACCGGAGTTTCAGTCCCTGACAGTGCCCATTATAGCGTTTGCCGGTGCATATTATTATCCCGGCAAAATATCTTTTGATGATGTCATAGAATTTGCTGTTTCTTTTACGAAGGATGTTCCGACCGTGTGTTCGGCACTCATTCTTTCCGATATCGCAGGAAAAGACTGCGGGTCTGCGGTAAAAGCTCTTGCCGAATCTTCTGATTTTCTGCTCGGATGTAAGGATCTATATCCGCGTTTTTTTTCAGCCGGAATAAATCCGGATAAGGCGGAGAATTCATTATCGCTTTTCAGTGAAATATTTTCTAATGTTATAGGTAATGATTATCAGACTGCCGAGAAATATTTATCTGAGAAGATTTCAAAAATAACATCTCAGAATATAACACGTGCCACTGTTGAAAATGTTTATTCGTCGATTGCGATCGCCGCCGTTATCGCGGATTCGAATGATTCTTTCGCCGCTAATACCGCGGCTCATAAGGGCGGATTTTCGACACAGATAGCTTCACTTTGCGGTTTGTTTTCTGCTCTCCGCGGTTTTCCGGCAGATGATGAGTATTTTGATAAACTGATAAATAAAAAGCGCATGGTTGAAATACTGAGTCAGTTGGATTCCGGTAAAATAAAAAATGCATTTCAGTTTATTGAAGAATTTCTTTCGGATGAATATCCCCTGACTATCAAGGAAAACGAAGAATTTCAGCGTAAGACTAAGAATAAAGAAACCTCTAAAGCGTCCGACTGTAAAAAACGCCAGACTGAAGAAGAGCGTTTAAGCAGGCACGTCGTCGAAAGCTGGACAAAGCTCGACAGGGCAAAATATAAAAAAGAGAAAAAACGGAATTCCGATTACGATGATTATTCGTAATCGGGAGTGAATCCTGCTTCGATGGTTTTCCGGACTTTCTCTGCAACAGTATTGAGGTCTGCAGCTGAAGTTTCTTTTACTTCAACAGGCTGATGAATCACAGCTTTTACTTTTCCGTAATGAACAAAAATAGATCTTCGCGGAATGATTTTTTCTGAACCGGAAATTGAAACGGGGAGGACCGGAAGACCGAGTTCGGAAGCAAAATGAAAAGCTCCTTTTTTAAATGGACCTATTTCATTTCCGTGAAAGCGTGTTCCTTCGGGGAAAAATCCTACACATGTTCCTTTTGTCAGTCTTTTTTTTGCTTCACCGATGCTTGCTATTGCTTTTTTGGAATTTTTTCTGTCAATACCCATGTTTCCGAGTCTTTTCATGATGAAGCCGAATACAGGAATTTTAAGCAGTTCGGATTTCATAACCCATAGAATATCAGCGTTGAGAGATGCCCATAGAATTATCGGATCTGCATTACTTTTATGATTTGCCACCACGACATAAGATTTTGTTCTGTCATAATTTTCAATGCCTTCCGTAATGATTGTCATTCTCATCATAAAAGCCGTAAAATTATTATACAGCAGGATAATTTTTCTTCCGCGTTTTTCGCCCAGAAATATGGATGAAAAAAACGACACGAATGTCATAAAAACAAATCCTATAGGAAATATTGTATAAAGAAACGGTCTGTATAAAAAATATAGAAATCTCATGTTTTACTCCGTATCATAACAATCTTCATTGAACTGGGATTCTTGCAAGGATTTTTTGGCAGATATTCTAAAGTAAAAAAGACCGGTCTTTCGACCGGTCTTATCGGGGTTGACGAGGCTCGAACTCGCGACCTCATACGTGACAGGCATGCGCTCTAACCAACTGAGCTACAACCCCGTTTATATGAACAAACTATTTGAGGGTGAGTTTTTGTCAATTAAAATCATAAGGCGAAGTGAAATATTTTTTAATGTTCTCATTCTTTTTCGCTGAGGCGCTGTTTTAAAGCGCTTTCATTGATTGGAAGAGGGAAATTGACATCCTTTTCGCTTTCAAGCTGATTATCCCGGACTTCTTCTTTCCATTTATTTCTTTCAGCTTCGATTTTTTTTGCAATACGGTCAACTGCAGTTTTTATATCCGTATCCTGCGGATCAAGCAGATAGGCCTGTTTGTAATATGTCTCCGCCTTGAGAAGATCTCCTATATTTTCGTAACAGAATCCGGTGAAGAAAATTGTTTTTGTTTCCTGATTGTTCAGTTCAATTGCTTTTAAAAGATATTCAAGGGACTTTTGATATTCTCCGCGCGACATCAGAAGAATTCCCATCTGATAATTTACAAGATTGTTCGTAGGATTGATTTCCAGGGCTTTTGAGAAGTAGACAAATGCGGAATCGATATCCTGAACGGTAATTGCAATCAGTCCCAGTTTGCAGTTAGCATCAAAGTTTCTCTCATTAAGAACGAGAACAGCTTTGTAAAGGTTTCTTGCATCTTCCCATTTTTTTTCTTTTTCAAATAATTCTGCTTCTTTTATATATATTTTTTCTTTTGCTGAAAGAGTGTTTTCAAGATAAACGGAAAATATTTCAAAGCCAAGCTGAAATTTCTTTAAAGAAAACAAGAGCTGCATTTCTTTGTCGAATTCAAATGCTGACTCGAATTTTTCGGCTTCTTTCAGAGGTAAAAGAATATCCTTGTGTTTCATTAGTTTTTGAGAAAGATACGGCTGAAGTTCCGGTTCGGAAATCATTCCGGCATAAGAAGCATTATCCGAAAAATAAAGAGAATACAGTGAATCGGTAAATCTGTCTCCGCGTTCAGAGCTGTTGTCAGGAGAGATGTTTTGATCCGCGAGGTTAATGCTTATCATTTTTGAGAGAAAATGCACGTCTTCATAAAAAAGTTTTTCGGCATCAATTGCAGCTGAAAGTTTTTCAAGGGATTTATTGCCGAAGATCAGACTGTCTTTTGAGTCCGATGCCATAATCAATATTGAATCCTGTGAGACAAAGACACTGTGATTAGAAAAGAGTTTTCCGAGAATTCCGTAGATTGCACATCTTTCGCGGGCATATTCCTTTGTAGAAGGAATGAGGACTGCATAGATTCCGTTTGCATTTATTTTCTTTTTTATTAGTGAAATTACCGGAAGAGAAAACCTGTAGCGGCTTTCAGTTATATCGAAAAGATTAGGAATATCCAGAATTAGATCGAAACGGTCTTTTCCGGTTGCAAGCTTGAAAAGAAGATCGCCGGTTTTAACTGCCGGACCGTTCAATCCTGAAACAGGCGGACGGTTGAAATCAACAAAACTTCCGGGAACATAACTGTAAATTCTTCCTTCCCGGAAATAGCTGAATGATTTAATTCCGAAAAACTGGGAACAGCCTGACAGAATAAGTGTTTTTTCGCTGCTTGAAACAATGTATGCGGCAAGGACTGCGCGTTCCATTGAAGTCCTTGCGTATCCGCTGGTTTTGATTACTATTTTTCCGTTTGAAGTTACAATTGATTCACCCGGAGCTTCGGGTCTGAATAAATCGGCGTTTGAATGTTTTATAAATAATTCCGAACCGAAGGGCATAGAAAATTTTTTGTGAAGAAATATGAAAGATGGAATAAGTATAATAAGAATCACGAAAAAAAGAACTTTCTTGTATTCGGGCATTTTCTTTTGAGCGATATAAATTCCGGGAAGAATTATATTAACTGCTGCAACAATGTAAAAAAGAAGAAAGTATGAGAAAGTTGTAAAAGGAATAAACATTATTGTTGAAAAAATGCACGCAGGAAGAGCAAAGAATGAAGTTCCTATGATGTGATGAGCTCTTGACTGATCAGAACTTTTGAGTATGGATTTAAGAGAATGGCAAAGTGTGAATCCGAAAAGAAGACCAAGCGGTGCAAAAAAGAATAATGATTTGGAAACAGGAATTCCGCTTCCGAAACGGCTTATCAATATAAAAAATATGAAAAAGAAAACAGGGTAGAGTATTTCAGAATAAATAAACCATGATCTTATTTTTGCAAATGAAGACAGTGCGTATCCTGTTAATATTGAGATTACGGAAGTGCTTAGAAAAATGAATGCCGAAGTTGTACTTTCACCGTAAAAACGTATAAACGCAAGTGCGCCGAGAAAAAGATATATTGCTATTGAGGAGAAATTCAGAAAATTAAAAAATATCTCATCCTTGTCCGGTTCACTTTGAGTGTTTTCTCCTGCAAAGACATCTTTTGCGAAGATATCTTCGGGCTGGTATTTCAGGGAAATGAATACTGACGGAATAACGGATAATCCGAGAAAAGAGACTGCGGCTATTTTTGAAGCAGATAATGGAATAAAATGATAAATCAATATGCCGGAAGCAATTCCGAAAATGAAAAATCCCATGTAGGCTGCGGCGCCTTTTTTTTCATCGAAAAATTTACCGCATGAAGCTTTCAGAAAGTAATTGTTTTTGATACCGAGAAAAAAAGGAACAGCAATCGCTGCCGCTGCGTAGAGAAGCGGGCTGAATATAAATCTGCTGAGGACAGTTTCCGTGTTTGTTTCACCGGACTGACAGTAGAAGTAAAAAGCAAAAGCCGATGCCGCAAGAAACAATGTTTCGTTAACTAGAAAAAGAATGCGGGTTGACTGAATTTTTCTGAAAAGGACGCGCCCGCAGAATTTTCCGAGAAGATGGGCAATGAGTCCGCCTGCGATTATTATTTCAAAGACGTTCGCATAAGGGAATATCCGGCTGTAGACGGAAGAGAGTTTCATCATCAAAAAGGATGCTGCGGTCATAGAAAAAAATATGTTGAGATATATAAGTTTTCTTTGATAATTTTGAATATAATTGTACTGTTTGATCTCGCTCATGAACGGGAAACCTCTGGATCGAATTTTCTGATTCTGTTTTCAATATAATATCCGACATTTTTAGTCTATAACAATATAAAACAAGACATTTTCTTTGTGTTTTGTGAAAAACTGTCTGCTTGGCTTTTTAAGCCTTTTTTATCAGATAAATCATCCGAAAATCGTTTTTTGCTGATCTATCTGATAATATAATTCATCAATTATTGATTTATTCTTTCATGTATTTTCAGTATGAATTAAAAAATGATGTCATTTTCTTAAAATATAACTAAGTGTCTCAGCCATTTTTCTGCCGCTAAGAGGTTCAGCTTAAGTCAATTTATTTCATAGATCTGATTTTTATATAAAATGCCTGAAAAAATATTAATTTTGATTCTTGACGCCTGTAAAAAGCCCGGTATTTTCAGGTTTGGAGTTCATTATGAGTTTTGTTCATCTTCATGTTCATACAGATTATTCAGCCCTTGACGGAGCGATTAAGGTTGATGAGCTGATTTCTTCAGCCGTGAAATATAATATGAAGGCGGTTGCGGTAACTGACCATGGAAACATGGCGTGTGCAATTGATTTTTATAAAAAAGCCGTCAAAGCCGGAATAAAACCAATAATCGGGCAGGAATTTTATATTGCTCCGAAATCACGTTTTGAGAAAACAAAATCCGAAGATGAGGATACTGCGTATCATTTGATTCTTCTTGCTGAAAACTACGAAGGCTACCGGAATCTGATGGAGCTTTCATCGATAGGATATACAGAAGGATATTATTATAAACCCAGAATAGACCGGGAATGTCTCGAAAGATTTTCAAAAAATCTTATCTGCGCAAGCGCCTGTATAGGCGGTGAGATTCCGCAGTTCATACTTCAGAATAAAAAGGAAGAAGCAAAAAAAACCGCGCTCTATTATAAGGAGCTTTTCGGTCCGGGCCGATTTTATCTTGAGCTTCAGGATCACGGTCTCAAAGAACAGAAAATTGTTAACCGTGAACTCGCCATTCTTTCGAAGGAACTGGATATTCCGTTGATAGCTACAAATGACTGCCACTATCTGAACAAGGAAGACTCCTTCGCGCATGAGGTTCTTCTCTGCGTACAGACGGGAAAAACCATCTCCGATGAAAGGCGTATGCGTTTTGATACCGAGGAGTTTTATTTTAAGACAAGCGAGGAGATGGCTTCACTTTTTTCAGAATATCCTGATTCGATTTATAATACTGTGAAGATCGCCGAAATGATAAACATCGAGCTTCCTCTCGACAAACCGGTTCTTCCCGTGTTCGAAGTTCCGGCGGGCCATACTCTTAACAGTTATATGAAGGAAATCGTAGAGAAGGGCGCGCATAAAAAGTTCGGCGAAACTATTCCGGATAATGTGCGCGAAAGAATAGACTATGAACTCGGCGTAATATTTAAAATGGATTTTGCCGGATACTTTCTGATAGTGTGGGATTTTATAAATCATTCGCGCGAAGTCGGAATACCGGTAGGTCCGGGACGCGGTTCTGCAGCGGGTTCAATCGTCAGTTACTGTATGGGCATAACACAGCTTAATCCGCTTGATTATAATCTGCTCTTTGAGCGGTTTCTTAACCCGGACAGAAAGGAAATGCCCGATATGGATATTGACTTCTGCGCGGACAGACGTGAAGAAGTCATACAGTATGTAAAAAACAAATACGGCGAAGATCATGTTTCTCAGATTATAACTTATAATACGATGGCTCCGAAGGCTGCCGTAAAAGACGTTGCGCGCGTTCTTGATGTTCCGTTTAACGCGGCGAATGCAATTACAAAGATGATCACAGAGAAGAATCTCAAGAAGTCAATTGATGCTTCAAAGGATCTTCAGAAATTCATTAAGGAAAATGAAGAAAACAAAAAGATAATCGATATCTCGCTTCGTCTCGAAGGGCTCTTGCGCTCATTCGGAAAACACGCAGCCGGAATTGTAATATCAAAGGAACCGTTGACTCATTATGTTCCGCTTTATAAGGACCCGAAGGAAGGAAGCATAATAAGTCAGTATGACAAGATTTTTGCTGAATCGGCAGGTCTTGTGAAGATGGACTTTTTGGGCCTCAAGAATCTTACTGTCATTGAAAGCGCCGTAAATCTCGTACGCAAATACAAGGATAAGAATTTTGATATTGAATCTATCGCGATTGACGACAAGGAGACTTTTGAACTTCTGAGAAAAGCTGAAACGGACGGTGTCTTTCAGCTCGAATCTCCGGGCATGCAGAATCTTCTGCGCCGTCTTGGACCTACTGAATTTGAAGACATCATCGCCTGCGGCGCGCTTTACAGACCCGGTCCTCTTGAATCGGGAATGGCTGATCAGTATGTTCAGCGAAAGCATAATGCGTCTCTTGTAAAATATGAACACCCTGTTCTGGAACCTGTACTGAAGGATACTCTCGGAGTTATCATCTATCAGGAACAGGTAATGAAAATATCCCAGGTCATGGGCGGTTTCACCATGGGCGAAGCGGACAAGCTCCGTAAAGCCATGGGAAAGAAGAAGATGGAAATCGTAAACGAGATGCGCGATAAGTTTCTCAAGGGCGCTAAGGAAAAGAAGATTCCGTCAAATGTAGCCGAAGAAATATACGATGCCATGAGTAAATTTGCCGAGTACGGTTTCAATAAATCTCATGCAGCTGCATACGGGCTTGTAACTTATCAGACGGCATACCTTAAGGCGCATTTCAGAACCGAATACATGTGCGCGCTTTTATCAGTTTATATCGGAGATCAGGATGATGTCAAAAAATATCTGACTGACTGCCGCGCAGGCGGAATAGAAATACTTCCGCCTGATGTAAACAAAAGTTACTACGGTTTTTCAATCGAAGGCGATAAAAAAATCAGGTTCGGTCTCAATGCCGTAAAAGGTATGGGCGAAAAAGCCATTCAGGAAATAATCGCCGCGCGTGAAGCGAACGGCGAATTTAAAACACTCAGGGATTTTCTTGAAAATGTAGCGCTTTCGGCTTTGAACAAAGGTACGCTCGAGGCTCTTGTTAAAAGCGGCGCGTTCAGTTCAATCGAGCCGAACAGGGCAAAGCTTTATACTTCCATCGACAGAATGACTGATGCCGCGAAAAGATTTCAGAATGAAAAAAAATCAGGTCAGGCGAATCTTTTCGGTTCGGCTTCTGTCGATATTGAACTTCCGAATATGACCGATTTCCCGGATTCTCTCAAACTGTCATACGAGAAGGAAACTCTGGGTCTTTATATTTCCGGTCATCCGCTTGAAAAATATGAACGTGAGATTCGTGCTTTTTCGAGCTGTTCGACAGCGAAGCTCGAAGAAAGAACTGAAAACGTGTCGCTTGTAGGATTGATTGAAAATGCCCAGAAAAAAATATCTAAAAAAGGCAAAACTTACGTCACGGCGCTTCTTGAAGATCTTGACGGGGCAGTTGAAATATTCATCTTCGAAAAAGTTTTGAAGAAATATGAGGAAATTATTTTTTCGAATGAAGTCGTTATGGTTTCGGGAAAGATTGACGCGGAAGACGAAGTAAAACGCAAGATAATCGTCGATGATATAATTCCGTTAAAACAGGCGAGGGCAAAGGCTATATCAGCGGTTCATGTAAGCATCGATCCGATTTTTGTAGATGATGAGATTCTTGAAAAAATCAGAAGCGCGATTGAAAATAACAGGGGGAATTGTCCTGTTTATTTTCATGTGGCCAATCAGTACATCCCCGAGAAAATAATCAGAGCAAACGGATTCTATAATATTAACCCGACTGATTCGCTGATTAACATACTATCGGAATGCCTTGGAGATGATTGTGTGCGATTCAGCTTCAAAGGCTGTGCTTAATTTATTCTTTTTATGTGAGTCTTTAAAAGCGAGTAGCCGGGCGATGATGAAAGAATTTTTTCGTTAGGTCCGGTGGCGCACAGATAAGCGCCGGCAAATCTGTTAAAGAGCTTATTCATAAGATTTGCGGTGCTGATTGCGATTGAATTGTCTATTCGGCAGTTATCCCGCAGATAAATTCTAAGTTCATCTTTATAGGTGATGATTCTGTTTTCAAGAAGCGTTCCGACTGTCATGATTATTTTGTCGTTTATATCAAGCAGATTTGAACTTCCCCATTCTCCGATTATTGTTATTTGAGAATCATTTAGATCGTCATAGATTCCACTGTCATTTTTCATTTCACCATTAAGAATGATCTTTCCGTCTTTTTTTTTGAAGACGACATCTGCTTTCAGATTGTTATTTTTTTTGATAACAGGGGCGGCTTCAATTTCTTTTTTGACTTCGAAGCTGATACGTTTTTCTATGCTCTTGAAATAGAGCTTCATTTTGGTATTTATGTGTTCTGTATTGCCATCAGTTTCGATGAAGTTTAATGTAAAAAGAGAATCGAACCTTTTTTTGTCGCTTCTGAATGCTTCAATTACGCTTTTCATCGGTTCATCGTGATATTTCATTCCTGAAAAAAACAGACTGTGATCCGCTTTAAGTTTTCTTATCAGGTCGTGGTCGTAATGCCGGTACGGAATCATAAAGCTTATGTTGAGATTCTCAAAATCACGCGATAGGGATAAAAGCATGAATGCCGAAATGACCAAGCGGAAAAGCTCGGTTCTGTCCTCATGTTCAGTGTTGTGAATTGTGTTGTGATAGCTCATGATTATTATGAACGGCGGCGCGTCTGTTTTGGAAAGTGAAATAATTTCTTCCTGAATGAAGGCAAGGGTTCCGTTCTGGCGCAGTTTGAGCCTCACGCTTTCAAGATTCGAAAGTTCAGCAATTTCTGACGGAACAATATTCTGATCCGAAAGTATGGTTTCGACACGGTTTTGAAGAAACTTGTCTTCAAGAAGAATTATTGCTTTATTACTGTATCTCATTTGACAAATCCATGCACTATATTTAAGCATATATTCAGGAAGAATCAAGAAAATTAAGGTGAGCCATGAATGCATGTCCTGTTTGCGGCGGTAATAAATTCAGGTTTCTTTTTGATAAGGAAGGCAGCGGAAGGAAGATATTTTCTCTCTATAAATGCGCCGGATGCGCTCTGGAACTTCTGCGTCCATTCCCTTCTGATGCGGAAATTGACGGCTGTTATCAGGGAGATTATTTTACAAAACGTACTGACCGCGGGTATGATGATTACTTTTCCGAGAAAGTCCGTTCGGAAATTGAGAGAGTTTTCAGACTTAATCTCCGTGACCTGGATTTTGATGATTATGAAAAAACACTTGAAAAACCTTTTTCTCTCGATATAGGTTGTGCGGCCGGATACTTCGTTAGTTATATGCATGAGAGAGGCTGGAATTCATGCGGCATAGAAGTTTCTGAGCCATGTGTCGATTTTGCAAAAAAAAATAATCTCAATGTAATTAAGGGAGATTATCTTCAGACGGAATTTCCTTATAAATTTGATCTCATAACAATGTGGGCGACGATCGAACACCTGAAGAATCCAGATAGGTTTATCGAAAAAATATTACATGATCTCAAACCGGGCGGAATGCTTATTGTTTCTACATGTCGAAGGGGAATATCTTTTTCAAAACTATTCGGTAAAAAATGGCGGTTCTATAATTTCCCTGAGCACTTGTGTTTCTTTAATTCTAAAAACCTCAAGCGTCTTGTCTCCGAACGCGGTTTTTCTGTGAACAAAACAGTGACTTACGGAAGCGGAATCGGAAGGGGCCGTGACGTAAAAAAGAAGATTGCTGATTTTTTCGCTAAAAGATTTTTTTTAGGTGACATGATTCTTCTGTCAGCGCAAAAGAATCTGGTTCCGGAGGAGTTGGAATGTTTACAGAAGAAAAGATTGGAAGAGTTCGTAGTATTGTCGCCGAAGCGAAATTAGCCGGAAAAAAAACTGCTCTTGTTCCCACTATGGGTGCGCTTCACGAAGGTCATTTATCTCTTGTCCGCACTGCGAAAGAAAAAGCTGATTTCGTTGTAATGAGTATATTCGTCAATAGAATTCAGTTTAATGACAGCAATGATTTTGTTAATTACCCTAAGACTCTTGAAAATGATTTGAATCTTGCCCGCGAAAACGGCGTCGATCTTGTTTTTATTCCTGACGAGGATGAGATATATCACGACCATAAAACCTATGTTGATGTTGAAGGTCTTACCGATGAGCTTTGCGGCGCTCACAGACCGGGTCATTTCAGGGGAGTGTTTACAGTAGTCTCAAAGCTTTTTAATATTGTTCAGCCTGATATTGCCGTTTTCGGACAGAAGGATATTCAGCAGGCGGTATCAATTGAAAAGATGGTCAGTGATTTAAACTTTCCGATAGAAATAATAATTGCACCGATAATCCGTGAGAGTGACGGGCTTGCAAAAAGCTCGCGAAACATCAGACTTGATTCAGTTCAGCGAAAGAATGCAGTTTCGATTTATAATGCGCTTTCTTCAGTTCAAAAAATGATTGAGGGCGGTGTTTATGATTATCAGAAGATGTATCATGAAGCCGAAAAAATAATTCTGGAAGCGGGCGCTGAAAAAATTGATTACATAACTCTTGCTGATTATCATTCTCTCAGACGCATTGACAGAATTAAACACAAGGCGGTTTTTGCCGTTGCCGTATATTTCGGCGGAGTCCGCCTTATCGACAATATGATAATAGATTTTGACGGAGAAAAAATAAAATGCGTTCTTTGATTTTAGTTTTAACTGCTTTGGTTTTGTGTTCGTGCAATTCTGCTGATGATGTTTATAAAAAAGCTGTCAAAGCTTATGCTGAAAAAGACGCTGCGGCGTTTGAAAAATGTTTAAGCAGTTCAAGCTTAAGTAAAACAGTTTCTGCTATCGAATTGATAAAACAGCTGTCTCCTGAAGCGAAAAAGGAACTGCAGGCCGGGTCAAAACATAAGATGAAAGACTCTTCAGTAAAGGAATATCTTTTATTTCAGATGAATGTGACTGCCGGAGACAACAGTTTTGAAGACCGTTTCGGCAGTAAAATCAAAACCGTTTCGGTGAATGGGGACGAGGCGGAAGTCCTTAATGAAAACGGTGTTATTGTTAAACTGGTAAAAGAAAACGGCGAATGGAAAATTGATTTATAATATTATAATCAACAGGATGTTAAAATGAAAATATTATTTATCGGCGGAACGGGAACTATCAGCCGAGCCGTATCTGAAAAGGTTCTTGAAGAAGGTCATGAACTTTATCTGTTAAACCGGGGAAGCAGAAACAATGTTCTTCCCGATGGAGCTGTAATCATTAAAGCCGACATCAACAATGTTGATGAGGTATCTGAAAAAATCAAAGGCATGAGTTTTGACTGCGTTGCCGATTTTATCGCTTTTAAACCGGAAGATGTCGAACGCGATTATAATCTTTTTAAAGATAAAACAAGTCAGTATATTTTTGTAAGTTCCGCCTCTGCATATCAGAAGCCGGTCGGAAATTATCTTATAAATGAAGGAACACCTCTTTGCAATCCTTACTGGGAATATTCGCGCAATAAAATCGCATGCGAAGATCTCCTTCTTAAACTTTACAGGGAGAAGAATTTCCCTATTACAATTGTGCGTCCCAGTTATACATATGATGAAAGAAGCATTCCTCTCGCTGTTCACGGCAGAAACGGAAGTTATCAGATAATCAAGCGGATGATAGAAGGAAAGAAGGTGATAGTTCAGGGTGACGGAACATCGCTTTGGGTGATGACTAATAATAAGGATTTCGCGAAAGGCTTTACCGGACTCATCGGAAACATCCGCGCAATCGGCGAAGCTTTTCATATTACTTCTGATGAAGTGCTTACATGGAATCAGATATATTCCGCTCTTGCAAACGCTCTAGGTGTTGAATACAAGCCGTATTATGTGAGCTCGGATTTTCTTTCTAAATGCAGCAGTTATGATTTTACAGGGAGCCTGACCGGTGATAAATCCGCTTCAGTAGTTTTTGATAATTCAAAAATCAAGAAACTGGTTCCTTCGTTTTGTTCTACCATGCGCTTTGATCAGGGAATGCGTCTTGCTGTAGATTATATAATGAAACACGAAGAGTGCCGCAAAGAAGATGCGGAATTTGATAAATGGTGCGACAATGTCATTACCGTTTTGGATGAATCTGCCGAAAAATTAAAAAAGATGTAAGGAGGAACTATGTTTATTGCAGCTGTAATTTTGCTTTCGATATCTGTCATATTTTTCGGAGTATGGGTTCATGCGATGTTTGCGATGGTAAAACAGAAGAAGCCTGAATTTCAAAAAGTAGACAGAGAAACAAAAACTTCTAAAAGCTCTATCGGACTAACAGGTTTTTCCAAAGAAGTTTCATTTGTAAAAGAGAAGGGCTATGAAGCGGAGATGAAAGCCGGAATGACTTACGGAGAAATCGCTGAAGGAATAAAAAGAAAAGATCCGGCAGTGTTTCTGTTTCTGCGTATAATGATCGGTTTCGGTGTCGGTATTTTAGCCGGTCTTGCTTCAATAGGTTTGTTCGTAATAAATCATGGAAATTCGGACGGATATTTTATCCTCGGGGTTTCGGGTTTTTTTACATTTACATTTCTGTTTATAATAATAAATCAAAGTATAAAAAATAAAAAACAAGGATAAGTAGATTGATAAAAAGCGTCTCGTATGTCGGGATCGTTCCGACTACCCCCGCTATGGATGTGAAGTCCATAGCGTGAAAACTCAAAATTTCGAGTAGAGTTGAGCGCGAGATTTGTAATGATATCAAATATCTAAACGGACACGAAGTCCGACAAAGAATCGCTTCTCATCGCTTGGATGACGAAAAGAAACCGATTCAAGCGTGCGCCTTGTGAGCTCAAAGCCAGTCTCTTGCCAGTGTATCATGAAGATTCGAATACGGTGTAAGGTTAAGGCAGAAGGAAATTATATTGACATATGGCCGCCAAAACCAAAAATTTAATATCAATCAGGGATTCTGATTATTGGTGGTTACCGGTATTAAAGATATTTTCATTATTTTCGGGTCTCTATTTGCATTTGTTCTCATGATTGGCAAACTGGCAGAGAGAAACCGGACTCGCGAACGGACTTTGACTATATTGATACTTTTCAATATAGGAATATATCAGTTGATAAGTTATACCCTCTATTGCAATCCGGTAATTACAATCCCCGGAACAGAAAAGTGGACCTATATTCTTGAAGCAGCCGGATTTATGCTTTTTCTCATGCATGGTCCGCTTCATTACGGTTATTGCAATTCCGTTGTATCTCCATTGTCTCCGCTTCCAAAACATTACTGGCTTAATTTTCTTCCAGGTATTCTCTATGCTATGTCGTATATCCCTTTCGCTTACATGAGCAGCATTATGGCACCTGCATCAGAAGGTACTGCTCTTTTTTTAAAATGGCATGATAAAATATATCTGCTTTCGATAATTCTGACAGTCATTTCTTATGACAGTTATTTGCTGATATGTATAAAAAAAATATTTCCATATTTAAATATGTCTTCTGACAGAATTAAAATATTTAATGTTATGGCAGGTGTATATATTTTCGGGATGACTTTTGTTTCATTCTGGCCAATTGATATACTACTGAACCTTAATTTTACCGGTAAAGCCCGTATGGCAACATCCTTTTATATAATAATGATATACGCAATAAGCTGCAGGTATCCTGAGCGGATAATTTTATTAGATTCTGAAGCAAGGAAAAAAAAGTATCTGAATACTCAGTTGCAGGGGCTGAATGTTGATGAAATTATTAGAGAGCTGGATTCTCTTATGCGTAATAAAAAAATCTATAAAGGCAGGATCACTCTTCAGGACCTTGCTATACTGCTAAATATACGCCAGCATCAGCTTTCAGAAATACTTAATTCTTATATGAAGACAACTTTTTACAGTTACATCAATGACCTAAGAGTCGAAGAGGCGGGGAATCTACTGCATACAAGATCTGATTTGAAAATTATAGAAATCGCTTTTGACGTTGGTTATGATTCTCTATCGGTCTTTTACAAGGAATTTAAAAAAAGAACAGGATTATCCCCTGCAAAATTAAGAAATCAAAATCTGCATCAATAACTAATTCACTTTCTTTAACAAATTATTTCTTCATTTCTTATAAGTCCGGAAGACGGATTATTTGATTTATGAATACATATTTATGCCGTAAATAATATCCGGCATAAATATGTTTGAATGAGGGAAATATATGAAGTTAAAAAACAGAACAAATTATCTATCGAAATTTTTTGCACTGCTGCTGGTTGTTTCTTTCGCGTCATGCGGCGGAGGCGGAGATAGCGGTAGCGGAAATGGAGGTAATGACGGAGACGGAGATGGTTCACAGACGCCGGATAAACCTTGGGCCTATTCACTGAGTGCCGCGAATGATATCTCGTGCTTTTCCTCTACAGCCACAGACTCAAACGGAAATACCTACGTGGTGGGATATCTCAATAGAATAGATTCATTTACATTTGCCGGTACCAATGGCTCAACAGCAATGGTTTCAGGTGCATATTCAAACGGCAATAACGCGGTTATAGCAAAATACTCAGCTGACGGCTCCGTTGTATGGGCAAAATCGGTCAGCACGGGACCACTTGCTTCACAGTTCAAAGGTGTCACTGTTGACTCAGACGGAGATATTTATGCAGTAGGATATATCTCTGGAACCGGAAGCTACACCTTCGATGGTACCGGATCAACAGCAACAGTTTCAGGCGCGTCTGACTCTAACGCGGTTATAGTAAAATACTCATCAGACGGCTCTGCACTATGGGCAACATCGACAGCCATAGCGGCAAAAGGTTCAATGTTTAATACTGTCACCTCTGATTCGAATGGAAACATCTATGCGGCAGGGATGATATCTGGAACTGGTCTGTTTTCTTTTGCAGGCATCGACGGCTCAACAACAGTTATTGCTGCTAATGCGAAACGTGTCACTTTCGCTAATGCATTGATTGTGAAATATTCATCTGACGGCTCTGCGTTGTGGTCACAATCTGTCATTACCCCAAATGATGATGAATGGTCATCTTATAATGCGGTCAGTGCTGATTCGAGCGGCAATATCTACGCAGTAGGTTTTTTTATAGGAGAGAACCAGAACAGTTTTACTTTTACCGGATCCAACAGCTCAACAGCTGAGATCCCTGCAGTTGATTCTTCCGTTCGACTCACCTCATGCGATAACGCGGTTATAGTAAAATATGCTCCGGCGGCATCAGATAATTCTGTTGTCACTGTTGAATGGGCAAAAACACTAAGTTATGCGCAGTGGTCTTCGAATTTCACTGGATGCAGTGTTGATTCGGCCGGTAATATCTATGCCGTAGGTTTTTTCGGCGGGAATCAATCTTTTATGATCAATACAGTGAAATTTGATGGTTCCAACGGCTCAACGGTTTCTGTTACAGGCAGTACCATGTCGGGAAGTAATTCGATGTTAGTTAAATTCTCACCGGATGGTTCCGCACTTTGGGGAAAATCGGCCGCCAGCCCCGTTCAGAGTCAATCAGGGTTTTCCGGAATCAGCATTGATAAAAGCGACAATATCTATGTGGTCGGAACTATACGCGGATCGGATAACTTTGAGTTTGCCGGTCCCGATTCTTCAACGATAACCGTTGCGGGAAGCAGCTCAAGCAGCGATAATGCGGTGATTATAAAATACTCCTCAAACGGATATGCAACGCTTGCAAAATCGGTCAGCACAGGATCAGGTTCTTCAGGCTTCGCTCAGGCGAGTGTTGATCAAAGGGGCAATATCTGCGTAACAGGATTTATCAATGGAACTGACAGTTATACCTTTGACGCTTTCAATAACTCAACTGTAACAGTTGTAGGAGTACTGTCAGGCAAAAATCCGGTAATAGTGAAATATGTTCCATGATAAAGGTGATAGAAAATTATGAAGTTATACCCTAAATTTATGTTAAATTTTATATTAGACGTCGCACTGTCATTTATAGCCTTGTGGCGGAGGCGGCGATAGCAGCGGTACAGGTCCAGCTGTAGCATTTGATAATGCTGACACTGCCGGCCAGCATGTTATCGAGAAAAACTTTACTCTCGAATTTGACTGGGTGTGGAAAAGTTTATGACGTCAAGCAGTATCGCCGGCGCTGATGACTCAGGTATAATTGTTCAGTGTATGATTGAAAATGATATGATGCTTGAAATGCACAGGATCAAATTGAATATCGTTGTGGATATTTGCGCAAATATCCACAACACTTACTTTATTCGAAGTGCCTGGGGTACTTCGGGATTTCAACTTTGCATTTTGAATAATACCATCAGAACTCTTTCTTTCTGAACATCTTTATTCTTAACCATGGTTTCGTAGTCCTCATCATAATATTCGAGATCATATCCCGTGTTTTCAACTGCTATTTTTTTCTCATTCATGTAATCGAAGACTTTTTTGAACCAATCGGGATTAAGGTCGCGGGCGTTGACTTCAAAGGCGCAATATGTTCCCTGTTTTCTGGTAAATTGAAAATAGTTTTCATTACCTTCAAAACTGTTTACTGGAGCCAGAGGCGCATAGCTGAAACTCTCACTGGAATAATCAGTATCAATTGCCATGAAGTGTTCGTGCTTGTCGATGTATTTTATGTCGGCTTCACATACATCTTTATGAAGTTTTCCGAAATCTGTTTTATCTGCATCCTTGAACGGAATTGTTGTTTTAATTCCGGCGTATTTCTGTTCATTAAGCTGCAGTACTTCATGTTTTATCATTTAGAATTACCTCTTTTATTCATCAAATGGCAGATCGGTAAACAAATGTTAAGCTGAGTTATTATTTGGTCAAGTAATTATTGATGACTTTTCAATGTATTAAGAATCTATTATTCCCGAGAGTCAGGAGAACTCTCAAAGACTTCGTCTTTGGAATTTGTGTATTGCGTGGTGTCATGCAATACACAAAAGGTGCTCCGCACCTTTTAAATCCGTTTGTCCATTTCTTTTGCGTCGCCCAAAAGAAATGGACGTTATCCGAGCGCTGTTCCATCCGTGGGCGCTCGGACTTGCGTACATCCGTGTACGTTCGGAAAAGGGCGCCGCTGCGCGGTGCTTGTC
>Ga0208694_1000699_pt1 | contig 47239 bp, 36 predicted proteins | sample AD_UKC078_MetaG_FD_184442 | JGI IMG/M metagenome (GOLD analysis project Ga0208694, IMG submission 184442) | Active sludge microbial communities of municipal wastewater-treating anaerobic digesters from USA - AD_UKC078_MetaG (SPAdes) (version 2) | ecosystem: Engineered > Bioreactor > Anaerobic >...
TACCGATGATAGACAGGGGAAGGATAAAGGGAGTGACGTATCTTTCGGTGCCGATAAAGAGCAAGGAGTTTGATGCGGGAACCTACAACTATGTCAAGACACTGTCCGATATTATGGCCGCCGCATTAAGAACGGAATTAATGATATAACCATACAGCATGTACATCAAAGAGAAAATTTGGTATATGCTGTTATTTTTTTTTATAGTATGATAGAATATTGTAATAAGGCAAAAAAATGTCCTCCAACAAGTGTGAGCATATTTGCCGCCTTATTGAAACGCGCAGAGGTAAGAAAATTTTTCTGCAATCGAAAAATTTTCTGCTGATGCGTTATAAATACATTTCATTTAACAGATTGTACTACAAATTGTATTAATATTTCCATTCAATTGATTTTGCTATAATAAATCTTTTTCACGATATATAATAACTGTACAAGTTATTAGTGCTTGGGGGAATTAAATTGCGGTTTATTAATACCCAGTACAAAGTTATATCTATCAGTAATGAGGATCGCTACGGGAGTACTGTAGTTGTTGAAGATACCAGAAGGGGCCGCATGCTCAAAATCTTGAGGATAATCAATTATCAGAAAGAAACTCAGGATTTTGTCGATTATATGAAGCTCAACATGTTTGACCACAGGAATTTGAGCCATCCTAATCTGGCAAATTTCTATTTTTTCAGCAGAATATTGGAAATTGATACAAAGCCGGTAGTTGCCAATAAATATTATTATACCTACGAACACTTTAATGGGGTAGGTCTTTTTGAATTTATCAATAATCAAAATTTTGATATGCTGCTGGATATTTCGGTACAACTGTGCTCTCTGGTAAAATATCTGCACCTGAGGGGATTTCTGTTTTGCAGTGTTAACATAAATGATCTTTTTGTTGTATATGAGAAAGGGAAGGCTCTTTTAAAGGTTTCAAAGCTGCCATACGTTAAGGGTACTGAGAAATCCGTGATGTTTGACAGAGAAAGCAACTATTTTATATCTCCGGAAGCATTTCAATTCGGAGATTACTCAAGAGCTTCCGATATTTATCTTATTGGAGCACTGATGTTTTATATTTTTACCGGGGCAAAGGTCGAGGTTTCCAATTTCAAGGATGAGCTTAAAAAATTCAGGAATATTGAGGATAAGAACAAGTCGCAGGTAATAGAGATAATAAAAAAGTGTACTTCCTTAAAGCCGGGTGACAGGTACGAATCGGTGGAAAAAATAGTTGAGGATATAAACAGAAGGTTAAACAAGAATTTCAATATAATAAACAAGAAGCATATTCAAAAGCTGCCGAGGCATATTACAAGGCTTGTATCAAGAGAGCATCATTTTAAAAGAGTAATAGAATCTGCAAAAGGGTTTCTTTTTGAGAATAAACTTCAACCAAAGGCTATGATAATAAAAGGATCTATGGGAACAGGCAAATCGGTTTTTATCAAAGCATCCGGTTATAGGCTTGAGCAGGAAGGTATTTCAGTAGTATACAATGTCTTAAAAGAAAATGTTGTCAGTAGTTTTTATTACATAATTTTGCTGATTAAAGAGATTATGAGGGTCACTGATAAAGAGATTATTGACAGGTATATAGCGGATATTTCTTATATTATTCCGGATATAAGCAGCGTTCCCGCTGCTCAGGCACGCAGCAGCGCAATCAGGCAGGAAGACAAAATAAAGCTGGTATACAGATTGGGAAACTTTCTTTTGGAAGCTTCTGCGAAGCATTCCTTTGCTTTAGCTGTAAGCGGCTTTGATTATATTGATGAGGACTCCCTCTCTGTCTTGAATTACATAATGAGAAGCGAAGGCAAAGGCAAGATATACCTTCTGCTGGGAGCAGGAATACAAAGTATTGAAGAAAATGACAAGCTGAAGGAGTTTTGTAGTTCACTGGCAGAAGCAGGATATGCAGAATGCATTGAGCTTAATAATCTCAATATAAATGAGACAGCAGAATATATAAGGCTTTTGCTCGGCATGGACAAGCCGTTTCTTGATTTTGCCGCCAAGGTATATAAAGAAACAGAGGGCAATCCAAAGTTCATATACGAGATTATATATTTCCTGGTTATAAACAACCATATTTTTGTTAATGACAAAGGGGAATGGGTTCTGAACAGAGTTGATCTGAACAAATTGAACCTGTCCTTTAATATAGATGATTTTATCCTGAATAAGATAAGCAAACTAAGTCCCTTGCAAAAAGAAATCATAACGACTGTTTCCATATTCAATACTGCCGTGTCTCCGGATATATTGAAAAAAATGCTGGATATGAGCGAGGATAAACTCAACGAACAGCTAAGTCAGTTGGATACTATCAATATACTGTCAAAAAAGGTGGATGACTGGGGAATATCCTTTGACTTCAGCTCCATTAACCTTAAGAAATCAATATATGAAAGAATACCCCAAGATATAAAGCTAAAATCCCATTTAATAGCTTCATATATATTGGAGGATAAATTCAATAAAGAAAAAAGGCAAAACAAGGACGAACTGATTTTTCACATGGCAAAGGCTATGAGGTATAAGGAAGCCATCGAATATCTTATGAACTCTGCCGAGAAGATGATATCCAGCAACTTGTACAGCCAGGCTATTCAATTTCTTATGCAGTCATATAATTTGTTTGCCCCGGAAGATGTAAGCAATGATAAGAAAATTGTCTGCAGCAAGCTGGGTGAATTGTACGAGCAGATAGGGGAATACAGCAATTCCATGTATTTCTATGATGAGGCAGAGAGATCCGCGGTCATAGTGAATGATTCGAAAGTGCTGATAGACATATTTATCAAGAAGTTTTCACTTTCTTACAAAATAGGTGACAAGAAAAAAGCGATTGAATATGCAGTAAAGGCAAAAAGGCTGCTGAAGCGCTTTTCATATCCTGGAGGGCTCTATGAGCTTGTTATTTGTTTTAATGACGTAATGTCAAACAAACGCAAGTACAGTTCATATATAAAAGTATTGAAAAAGTTAATAGATACAATCGATACCGAGCGGCATGAATGCTATTACGCAAGATTGCTGGTGACTTACGGCAGAACAATATGCAATAAGAACAGATACGAAGAGGGCCTTTCCGAATTGATAAAGGGTATGGCCATACTGGAAAAGCTTTCTGAATATAAATATATGCCTTATGTATTGAATTCTTTAGGCTATGTGTATTCTGAATACTACAACGACATGGAAAAGGCCAGAGAGTATTATGAAAAATGCCTTAGTGTGAGTCAGAAGCTGAATGATCTAAGCTCAATGGAAAAAAGCTACAATAACATTGCGGAGATTTACAGAATAGAGGATCGCTACAGCGAGGCTATTGAATATTATAATAAAGGATTGCAGGTTGTAAATGTTTCCCGGAATATGATGATAAAAGCACTGCTCAACACAAACCTGATAATTGCAAGCATAGGGATGGAGGATTTAAAGAAAGCGGCTCTGTACATCGATATCTCGGAAGAACTTCTCAGAAACCTGAAGGATTCAGGTAACGTTATGCATTTTTTCTATCAATGCAAGGCGGAATTCCTTTATGCCATGGGAGAATACGAAAGAGCAGCGGAATATGCACAGAAATCCGTGAATATGTGCATAACCTGGGGTATTACGGAGAATTACGAAGCACATTTTATGAAGCTGCTGTCGGAGATACAGCTGAGCGGCAAGCTGAACCACGGAAGAATCAAGGAAATTTTGGATAAAGTATTTGAAGTGAATTGGTACAAGCTGGGACGCACAGCCTGTGTAAAGCTTGCGGAAATATACATCTCAAAGGGTATGAGGAAGAAAGGGCTGGAGCTTCTGGCCAGAGGACTCAGGTATGCATCAAATATTGACACTGATATGCTGCGGCTGAGATACGATTATGTGGAAGCTCTTGCAAAGAAAGGGGCTGAGAGGCTGGAAGGCCTTACAAAGCTGGCAGGGCTCATGGAATCGGCGGAGAATAACGAAATAAAGTGGAAGATATACAAGGCAATAGCTGAAGAGCTGATGGCGCAGAAGAACTACAGAGAAGCATTGAAATACCTTATCACATCCTTAAGCTATTTGAGGAAGCTGGTATATAATGTGCCTGACGAATACAAGATAAGGTTCATAAACTCCCATGACAGAAATTCGGTAAAAGAAAACCTGTGCAGGGCAGCGGAGCTTATGACCGGGAATGAACCGGGAGAAAAAGCTGCCAAGGAGTATATGACGGGAAATATAAGCCTGCAGGAAATGGACAAATACTTTGATTATACAGAATACAGGGATATGTACAGATACAAGGAAGCGGACGAAACAGCGGCAGGGGAGGATCTGGATACAAGTACCCGGGTAAAATTCCTCGGAAAGGTGCAGGAGCTGGTAAGCAGGTTCAGTGATGATGAAACTGCCAACCTTAAGCATATGGTAGATCTGTTTGCAGAGATAACACAGGCAAAAAATGCATTCATAGCGACGCTGCAGGAGGACGGCAGCCTGAATGTAATAGTATCCTACAACAGGTATCAGGAAACCCCTTTTTACAAGTATTTGATAGAACAGGCAAAGCAGAAACGGGACAGCATAATAGTAAATGACACCTTTGATTACAATGCCAAAAAAGGAGATATATTGATACCAAAGGATATAACAGCAGTGTTCTGCATACCGATAATGATACAAAAAGAAAGAGACGGTATAGGAATAGAACTTGTGGAAGAGCGGAGAAGGTATAAAGAGCAAGGGGACAACCCGATAATAGGCTACATATACCTGGACACCGACAGCATAATAAGCAACTTCACCCAGGAAAGCAGCCTTTTCTGCATGATGGCGGCAAAGATAGCCTATGTACTGACAGACAATTACAACATGAAGGTAATGTCAACGGTAGACAAGCTGACAAGGCTGTACACCAGGAAGCACTTTGAGTCAGCGCTGTCAAAGGAGCTTGCGTATGCGGAAAAGGAAGGGGGACAGTTCTCCATAATAATGGCGGATATAGATAAATTCAAGAGTGTAAACGACCGCTTCGGCCATCAAAAAGGAGACGAAGTGCTGCAGAACATAAGCAGCATAATAATGAGCAGCGTAAGAAAAGGTGATATATGCGGAAGATACGGAGGAGAAGAGATAATAATACTGCTTCCGGGGACAGATGCCAAAGGAGCTTACTCCGTTGCGGAGAAGATAAGAAAGAAGATAGAGAATGCAAAGCTTCTGGGGCTTAACACGCCTCTTACCATAAGCCTGGGGATATCCTCGTATCCGGAACACGGCACATGGGCAAAAGATCTGATAGACAAGGCAGACCAGGCGCTGTACCATGTAAAAGAGTCCGGGAGAAACGGGAGCAGGATATATGAGCTTAACATGTCAAACAGCATAAAGAGAATAGACAGGCTTGCGGGGATAATATCGGGAAACATTGTGGAGGATCAGAGGAAAACAGAGACAATGCTTGAGATACTGGATCTGCAGAGAGACAGTGATAAGACACTGGAAGAAAAGCTTTTCAGCTTCCTGGGAAGGATAATAGAAGTATCGGAGGCACAGACAGGAGGGATATTCTGTATAGAAGAGGCGGGGAATGAAAAGAGGATAAGCAGGAAGATATTGAGGAAGAGACTGGCGGATAAGGAAGAGGAAGTTTACTACAACGAGGGGATAGTGCAGAAATGCATGGAAACCGGGAAGGGAGAATACCAGATAGACTGGAACAGTTACCCCGGGATAGATATACTTACGGGGATGCCTGACTGGCAATCGGTGATAGCAGTACCGATGATAGACAGGGGAAGGATAAAGGGAGTGACGTATCTTTCGGTGCCGATAAAGAGCAAGGAGTTTGATGCGGGAACCTACAACTATGTCAAGACACTGTCCGATATTATGGCCGCCGCATTCTAGATGGACGCCATGTATGGCGTCCCACATAGGGTCGCCATACATGGCGACCTTTATTGCTAAAACAGTTTGAATATTCCTAATGTAAAATGTATAATTTATATATATGCAAATTGGGGAGAGGTTATATTGAAAGGATTTGGCAGAATTAAAACCAAAGGCATTACGATATTGCTGGTAATTATTGTGCTGGCTATTGCGTTTTTTAGCAATATAGCCGAATACCTTATTAACTACCAGTGGTTTTCGAAGCTTGGCTATCAAGAGGTATTCTTTAAAAAGCTTTTTACACAGATGCAGTTTTTTATTCCGGCCCTTTTTGTATTATTTTTTCTGTTTTACCTGTACCTGAAATCCATTAATACGCATTCTGTAAGGCACAGCGGATTGGTACTGTCAAGTGTTGAAAAAAAAATAAGAACAAAGATATCCGTTTATGGTTCTTTAGGCTTGGCCTTTGTTTTTTCTTTGTTATTCGTGTTTGATATATGGTATGATTTTCTGATATTTATCAACAAGACTCCCTTTGGCCTGGCAGATCCTATATTTGGAAAGGATATAGGATATTTTGTATTTTCACTGCCTTTCTTCAATAAATTGTATAATTTTCTGCTGATGATTATATTTGCATTTGCGGCAATTACCTTTCTTTTTAATGCTTATAACTTCCTTACCACAAAGGTGCCCGACGAGAAGTTAAATATAGATATAAGGCCTGTCGGCAATTCTAAGGATATGTACAGAAACATACTTAGGACTGCCTCAAAACAGCTTATGTTTCTTGGGGGACTCTTTTTTCTGGTTTTAGCTTTCGGTTTCTATCTCAGGACTTTTGACCTTCTTTATTCTTCAAGAGGAGTAGCATATGGGGCCAGTTATACTGATATCAAAATTACTCTTCCCGCCTATTACATATATATGGGCATATGCATATTGACAGCGGCATTATTGATATTAAACAGAAATAAGAAAAACATAAAGCTGATTGTTCTCGGGCCGCTGCTTCTTGTAGTTGCCATGATTGCTGCCGGAGTGATATATGCCGTAGTTCAGAATATGATAGTAGCACCAAATGAATTGGCAAGAGAAGAAGAATTCCTGCAGTACAATATTAATTATACAAATTATGCATACAATCTTGATAAAGTTACAGAGAAGGAGTTTTCGGTCAATCAGGCCCTTACACGGGAAGATATTGAAGAAAATGAGGTTACAGTAAATAATATTCCCATAAATGATTACAGGCCTGCAAAGGATATTTACAATCAGATTCAGGGCTTGAAAAGCTATTATCAATTCAATGACATGGATATTGACAGATATATGATAAACGGTATATACAGGCAGGTATTCATATCAGCCAGGGAACTTCAGTCTGCAAATATACCGAAGCAAACAGAGGCCAGAGGGGCGTCATGGATAAACAAGTATCTTAAATATACTCATGGATACGGAGTTTCAATGTCTCCGGTAAATGAAGTCACCGCTTCGGGTCAGCCCAGATTGTTCATAAGAGACATGCCTTTGATATCAGATATTGACATAAAAGTTGATGTTCCCCAGATATACTTTGGAGAGAGCACAAAGGACTTTGTAATTGTCAACTCCAGAGAGAAGGAATTTGATTATCCGGCCACCAATATTAATATGGAGACTGAATACAGCGGGACAGGAGGTATAAGCCTTAATATATTGAACAGGATACTTTTTGCGGTACGGGAGGGAGAACTCAATTTATTATTATCCCAGGATATTAACTCTAAGAGCAGAATACTCATAAACAGGGAGATAATTGACAGAGTGAAGAAAATTGCTCCGTTCCTCACTTATGATGAAGATCCTTATATAGTCATTTATAATGGGAAATTGTACTGGCTGATAGATGCATTTACAACAAGCAGCAGATATCCATATTCAGAGAGAGTCAACAGCCAGACATCTACAAACTATATACGAAACTCCGTCAAGGTTGTAATAGATGCTTACAACGGCACTACCGAATTCTATATTGCAGATGCAAATGACCCCATAATTAAGACATATTCCAAGATATTTAACACGTTATTTAAACCGATTTCTGAAATACCTGAGGGCTTAAGGTCTCATATAAGATACCCTCAGACTTTGTTTGACATACAGGCGGATATATACAAAAAATATCATATGAAGAATGCCCGGGAATTCTACAATAAAAGTGATGTGTGGGATGTGTCGACCCAAATCTACGGAACCGGCACCAATCAGGCAAATGCAGAGTTGGTGGAGTCCTCATATCTTATAATGAGGCTTCCGGACAGCAAAAAGGAAGAATTTTTGCTGATAGTTCCATATACCCCTCAAGGGAAGACCAATATGATATCCTGGCTTGCGGTAAAGAACGACGGGGAGAATTATGGGGAAATAATACTGTACAGCTTCCCGTCAGGGAAAATAGTAGAAGGCCCTATGCAGATAGAGGGCATAGTCAGTCAGGACACCATAATAGGCCCGCAGCTGAATTTGCTTGCAACGGGAGGAAACTCACAGGTAGTAAGAGGAAATATGCTTACAATACCCATTGAAGAATCGATACTGTATGTAGAACCTATTTATGTAAAAGCATTAAATGCCAATGCACTCCCGGAGCAGAAGAAAGTAATAGTATATTTTAAAAATAAGGTTGTAATGGAAGATACATTGGATGAAGCCTTGGACAGGGTGTTCCCCGTAAAAGAAAAACCGGGAGAAAAAACGCAGGATGAACCTGTACCAACTCCGGGGGGAAATATCGATACTTCGGCGGAAAAGCTGATAAAGGAAGCAAATGATACATTTGAACAGGCAATGAATGCACAACGATCCGGCAATTGGGCGGAGTACGGCTCCAAGATAAAAGCCCTGGAAGAACTGTTAAAACAGCTTAGTGAACTGACAAATATACAGGGCAATCAGTGAATAAATCGGCTTTAAGGCTGCGCCTATAAACATTTTTTGGAGTGAGGCAATTGAACGGAACAAAGGATAAGTACCAGTATTATAATCATTTGAAGAATATACTTGAAGAAAATGGAATCGAAATAAGTTTATATGAAGATATTAATTATGGGCTTCAGTTCAGTATAATTATCAGCGGAAAGAAGCATCTTATAAGAGTTTACGAAAATAAGAAAAACGGAACAAGGTGTGACTTATCGCAAATAAAAGATGAAGCGGCCTATAAGCTGATTGATGGGCTTTTGAGAACAGGAAGCCTGAAGGCAGAAAAGGCAGAAGAGCCGCAAGAGGCTGATGCCGGGCTTATCGGCACCGATGAATCAGGTAAGGGCGATTATTTCGGGCCTTTGGTGATTGCGGGAGTATATGCAGATGCAGGAATGAAGAAAAAGCTTATGGAAACAGGAGCCGCAGACAGCAAAACTCTTTCTGATGCCAGGATCCGTAAGCTGGCTGAGGAGATAGCCGGAATATGCAAGTATTCTGTGGTTATCATCGGCAACAAGAGGTATAACGAATTATACGAAAAGATTGAAAATCTGAACAAGCTTCTTGCGTGGGGACATGCGCGGGTAATCGAAAACCTGCTGGAAGAAACAGACTGCAGTTACGCACTGTCTGACCAGTTCGGCAGCCCTGAGCTTATAAAGAACGCACTGCTGGAGAAAGGAAAGAATATAAACCTGGAGCAAAGGCCGAGAGCGGAAGAAAATGTAGTGGTGGCCGCTGCCAGTATTCTTGCAAGAAATGAATATGTGAAAGCAATGAATAAGCTGGCGGAGAAATACGGGATGGAATTTCCCAAGGGAAGCTCTTCAATGGTGACAGAGGCTGCAAAGGAATTTGTACTGCTTCACGGGAAAGAGAAGCTGTCAGAGGTTGCCAAGCTGCATTTCGTTATAACCGGAAAGATATAGTTTCCGGGTATTCCTAAAGAGTATGGTTACGTGCTTCGAGTTACGGGTTTCGCGATTATGGCAGGGCTATGAAGAATTTTGAAAGGAGGATTACGGAATGAAAAAAGTATATGTCTATTTGGCGGAAGGCTTTGAGGAAATTGAAGCCGTTACTGTGGTCGATACATTAAGGCGGGCGGAAATAGATGCAAGAATGATATCAATAACGGGAAAAAAGAATGTTACAGGGGCCCATGGGATTGTTGTCTCCGCCGATGAGATTTTCGAAAATGCCGATAATATGGGGCAGGATATGATAGTTCTGCCGGGAGGGATGCCCGGTACAAGATACTTGGGGGAACATAACGGCCTGAGAAAGATCATAATGGATTTTGCTGAAAAGGGCAAACCCATAGCGGCAATATGCGCAGCTCCCAGCATTCTGGGGAAACTGGGGCTTCTGGACAAGAAGGAAGCCGTATGCTATCCCGGTTTTGAGGAAACCCTTAAAGGAGCAGTAATAGGCAAAAATATAGTCTCACATGGAAGTAATTTCATAACTTCAAAGGGGCCGGGTACTGCTATCTATTTTGCCTTGTACCTGGTGGAAATCCTGAGAGATAAGAAAACGGCGGAGGAACTTAGAGAAGGAATGATTGTACAAGGATAAAAGTAAAATTCCGGATGGGCCTTATAATCCATCCGGAATTTTTTTGCTTTAATTGATTCTTATACAACGGAGGGTTCAAGCAAAAGCTCTCCGCGTTCGAATCTGTCCTTATCCAGCATATGAACCGGAATTGTAGGAGTTTCTCCAAGTATGGCTTCAGCCATAACAACTCCCGTTACAGGCCCGAACATAAAGCCATGTCCGCTGTAACCGCATGCAAGATAGAAGCCTTCCACCTCTTTAACCGGTCCGTATATCGGTTGACGGTCCGGAGAAATATTATACAAACCGGACCATTGACGTACTACTCTTAATTCTTTTAAAGGAGGCAGCAATTCAGTACAGGTCTTGGCCATTTCCTCCATGAAGTGCCAACTGGATGTGATTCTCAAATCCCTGGGCTCATTTGCATCGCCTCTGCCCATTATGAAGCTGCCGTGAGGTGTCTGCTGGCAGTATATATTAAGGGAGAAGGACATAAACATCGGCCCCTGCATAGGAGCTACAGGCTCAGTTACAAGAATCTGATGCCTTTCTGAATATACCGGCAGATCAATACCCACCATTTTAGCAATAAGCTGCGAATACCCGCCGGCGGCATTTACGACAACCGGAGTAGAAATATAACCTTTATCGGTCTGTACGCCAACTACTTTTCCGTTTTCAACCTTAATTCCGGTAACGGTTGTATACTTCATTATCTCAACACCCAGCCTGACTGCTGCATTGGCATAAGCCTGAGTAGTATGGAAGGGATTAAGGTGCCCGTCTTTTGGGTTAAATGTGGCTGCAATAATCTTTGTTTCATCCATATGAGGGACTATTTCCTTAGCTTCCTTGGGAGTCAGCAATCTTGAAGGGATGCCCAGGCTGTTTTGCAAAGCTATATTTTTCTTGAACTGGTTGACTTCTTTTTCCGTAGAAGCAACTATGAGATATCCTCCCTGTTTGAACTCAATATCATATTCATATTCCAGCTCTTCATTTGCTCTTTCAAAGAATTCTATACTGTACTTTGCCAGCCTGCAGTTCATTTCAGTACCCCACTGCATACGGACACCGGCTCCGCACCTTCCCGTAGCACCGCTGCTAAGATAATCCCTTTCAATTACTACAATATCCTTTACGCCTTTTTTGGCCAGGGTGTAAGCTATTGCACAGCCGGAAATACCTCCGCCCACTATTACTACACTTGCAGTTTTATTCATGATCATCACCTCCAAGCAGCTGTCCTAATTTAATCGGCACTGCCGGCGGCCTGAATGCGGACATCTTTATCTCAGAGAGCCGTTTCCCGGTAGCTGCGGCCAGCTCCTGCATAATCAGCTGACTGCAGGTTCTTCCCTGACAGGGACCCATTCCGGTCCTGGATATTCTCTTGATTTCCTCGAGGCTTTGATATCCGCGCCTGATATATTCTCTTATTTCACCCAGAGTAATTTCTTCACATCGGCAGACAATAGTATTATCACTGTAATGGTCATTAAGGCTTAAAAACCTTACAGTCATGGAAAATTCTTTTGGGACTATTAATGATACTACAGGAGTTCTGTCCTGTGCTTTTGTATTCAGAACCTTTTCAACCTTTGCCCTGCATACGGGCTTTCCTTCTCTGTCCAAACCTGTGACGAAGCTTCCTTCCTTAGGCAATGGCACAAATTCATAAGGTATCTTTACCAGAGCTTCAGTTTCTGAATAAGATTCGTCAACTACGAAAATCGCAAGCCCCGGGCAATTGCTTATACAAACGCCGCAGCCGTTGCATTTTTCAGGATCTAATATAGGACGGTCATTAATATCTATCAGTTCTTTTATCGCACCTTTTTTACAGGAAGTGTAGCAGGGATTGCAGGGTATTTCCTGAAAGCACTCTATAATTGCTACCGGACCTTTTGACAACCTTTCCTTCAAAGGTGTTACACTTTCGATATTTTCTTTTGTAGGCACACCGGTTCTTTCAAGCATTATAAACCAACCTCCTTAAGCTCAGCTTTGGATAGACCTTTACGGATTGCTTCACCTTCAGGGCCTGACCGTAAATCATAAAGCTGTTTATGGCAGTCAGCCACAAGGGCTTCAAAATCCGGATGAATATGACCGGCTGCTTTTGCAGCGCACAAGCCGGCCAGTGACCCTTCAACCATAGCGCTGCTTGCCTCTTCAATACCGGCAACGTCTCCGGCAACATAAATACCGTCAAGGCTGGTCATCAGGTTTTTATCCCTAAGGGGAACATGACCGCTTAACTCTGAAATATACTTCATCTCACAGCCCATCTGCCATAGAAGCTCTGCCAGCGGGGTAAGTCCCGTTGCAATACACAGCACATCAACCTCTATATCAAACTCGGTGCCGGGGATTTCTTTTTTATTTTCGTCAAGCTTAATCAGGGTTATCCTTTCCAGCTTATCCTTCCCATGGGCATATACGACTTTGTGGGAAGGCATTACAGGAACGCCCAGTCTTCTCAGCTTTGAAGCATGTACGGCATAGCCGCCGAATTTCGGGCCTCTGCATATTACACCTTTTACTTTTATTCCGGCCTGCATAAGCTGATAGCTTACAATAAGTCCTATATTGCCTGCTCCGACCATGAATACACTCTCTCCGGGAGCTACTCCATAGACATTCATTAATGTCTGCACGGCTCCTGCTCCATAAATGCCGGGTAAATCATTATTGGGGAAAGCCTGGAATTTTTCCGAAGCACCTGTAGCAATAATTAAAGTATCAGGCTTTATTTTTATGTATTTGCCCCCCTGGTCAATAGTCAGTACTCTGTCTTCATACAGTCCTATTACAGTTGCATCAAGCATAACGGTAATTTTGTCCTTATAATCTTCTAATTTGGATATGAGGATATTTGCAATATCTATACCTCTGTGTGAGGCATATTGTTTCTGGGAACCAAAAAACATATGAGTTTGTTTTATCAACTGTCCGCCCAGCTGGCTGTTTCTATCAAGGACTATAACCTTTGCACCGGATTCGGCAGCCTTTATTGCTGCGCAAAGTCCCGCAGGGCCTCCTCCTACTATAGCTATTTCTGTATGAATCACTTAATATCCCCCCGTCCTATTTGAGTTTCCACTGCCATTCCCTCTTTGAGCTTTTCCACACAAACTCTTACATTGGGCTTGCCGTTCACCACCATAAGGCAGGAGGAACAATTTCCTATTGCACAGTAAAAGCCTCTGGGTCTTCCCAGCTTGTGGGTATGGCCCAGAACCCTTATTCCGGCATCGTGGAGAGCAGCTGCAATCGGCTCACCTTCATATCCCTCATAAACCTTTCCGTCAAATGTGAACTGAACCTTTCTGCCTTTGTTGAACGTAATAATAGGATGTTGCTCAATCCTCATAAAGGATTCCCCCTTTCGCTAATTAAAAAATTATATAGCAATTTATATGCCAACGCAGGAAACAATTCATTTTACTAAGGTCTGTATATTTATGTGTCAATATATTGACAGTTGGATTGGTTTTAGACACAATAGATGCCAATATATTGACGCGCACGTCGAAATATTGACGTTTTCGGGAGAATGTCATTTTTCCAGGTTATGCTTTTTAAGCTTGAAATACAAGGTGCTTCTCGGTATATTCAGGAGCTTTGCCCCATGTGCCTTATTGCCTCCCGAAATCCTCATGACATTTATCAAGGCTTCTCTTTCTGCGTTTTCCAGTATGGTATTCAAGTCATATATACTGTCCTGCTTCACGGCAGAGATGGTTTTTCTGATTCCTCCGAGGCTTTGGGGAAGAAAAGAGGAATCAATTACCCCTGTGTTGGAATTCCTCGCCAGCACCACGATTCTTTCGACGGCGTTTTTCAATTCTCTTATGTTTCCTTCCCAGCTGTGATTTACAAAGCTGTCCAAAACCTCAGGAGTAATGCCAAGGATATTGATCCCGTATTCCATGCAGTAATCTTCTATAAATCTGTTTACAAGCAATGGTATATCATCCTTCCTTTCTCTTAAAGGAGGAAGGTTTATAACAACGGAGTTAAGCCTGTAATAAAGGTCTTTCCTGAACAATCCTGCCTCCACCATTTCCGATAAGTTCTTGTTGGTGGCAGTGATGATTCTTATGTTTGTTTTTATGGTTTTTTCGCTGCCTATTCTGGTCATCTCTCCATTTTCAAGCACCCTTAGTATTTTTGGCTGCATACTCAGCGGCATGTCCCCTATCTCATCAAGAAAAAGCGTACCGTTATGTGCCAGCTCAATTTTGCCTATCTTGCCTGTTTTCAGTGCCCCGGTAAAGGCTCCCGCTGTATATCCGAATAATTCGCTTTCAATTAATTCGTGAGGTATGGCACTGCAGTTGATGGGTACAAAATAACCTTCCCGTCCGCTTTCCATATGTATTGCACGGGCGAACAGTTCCTTGCCGGTACCGCTCTCACCGGTTATCAGCACGTTGATATTGGACCTTGAAATATCTCTTGCCAGTCTGATGCTGTCTCTGAAAGCTCTGTTGTTGCCCAGAATCTGTGAAAATGAGTATCGATTTTTATTGATTATGGACATTTCATGTTCCAATACATTAAGATTGGATTGGGCCTTCATCAGCAGCTCTGAGGTCTTTATGAACTCTGTGGCATCCCGATCCAGGCTTATGCCTCCGACAAGGCGGCCATTCATGTATAGCGGGGAAGCGCTTATGACATTGTAACACCCTTCTCTGGGATTGTTGTAAATATTGTCATAAGATTTTCTTTCCTTAATTATCTTAGGGAGCAGGGAGTTTGGGAAAAATTCCTTTATATGCCTGCCCAATATCTTATCCTTGCCGATATTGTAAAGCTTTTCTGCGGCATTGTTCCAGTAGCGGGTTATACAGTTCTCGTCTACCACACAAATAGCGTCGTTGATACTGTCAAGAATTATCTTTAAAAGTTCTCCGTCTTCTACGTCAAATATATCAAATTCCTTTATTTCATTATTATCCGGCATATCAACACTTCCTCGCAAAGATTTTCAACCTTTAATATATATACTACTATTTTCACCCTTTACATTCAACTGTACAATAGCAGAATGATGTGTATATTGACAGGTCAAATGCCATAATATATAATAAGCTTAATTCAAAACCTAAGGCAATGAAGAGGAATAGTAGATAACAAGTCGCCTTAAGAGAGGAAGGCTTAAGAGCTGAAATGCTTTCCAGGTTAGATTTTATCGAACCCAACCTCCGAGCCGGGGATGAACTCCCGCCGTATGCCTGCGTTAAAGGCTGAAGAGGAATATACGTATAACGGCGTATGTTCAAATAGGGTGGTACCGCGAGTAAAACTTCGTCCCTTTCATGTGACGAAGTTTTTTATTTGTTAATATCAATTTATTCAGATAAGGAGAGATTATTATGGCTGACAAGAAGCAGCAGGAATTTGTTAAAGAGATTACCCCGATGGAAGAGGATTTTTCCCAGTGGTATACTGATGTCATCTTAAAGACCGATATGGTTGATTATGCTCCCGTAAAAGGCTGCATGGTAATAAAGCCTTACGGCTATGGAGTATGGGAAGGAATTCAGAGAGTAGCCGACAGAAGGTTCAAGGCTACAGGTCACAAAAACGCATATTTCCCGCTTTTGATACCGGAAAGCTATCTGAAAAAGGAAGCTGACCACTTTGAAGGATTTGCTCCCGAGGTGCTGTGGGTTACCCACGGGGGCAGCGAGGAGCTTACCGAGAGATTGTTTATAAGGCCGACCTCGGAAACTATAATATGCGATATGTATTCCAGATGGGTGCAATCATACAGGGATCTTCCCCTGTTGATAAACCAGTGGTGCAACGTTGTGCGGTGGGAAAAGACTACAAGGCCCTTCCTCAGGACGGCAGAGTTCCTATGGCAGGAAGGCCATACGGTACATGCAGATGAAGAGGATGCCCAGAGGGAAACCTTGCTGATACTGGAAATATACAGGCAGGTTGCGGAAGACGAACTGGCAATGCCTGTGATACTTGGGCAAAAGAGTGAAAAGGAAAAATTCGCAGGGGCTCTCCGCACTTATACGATGGAAGCGATGATGCATGACGGAAAAGCTCTGCAGGCGGGTACATCACATAATCTGGCGCAGCATTTTTCAAAGATGTTTGATATAAAATTCCTGGATAAGGATGGCGTGCTTAAGTATGCCCACAGCACCTCCTGGGGGATTTCCACAAGGCTTATCGGGGGAATCATAATGGTCCATGGGGACAACAGAGGACTTGTAATGCCTCCGAGAGTGGCTCCGGTACAGGTTGTCATTATTCCTATAGCTTTCCATAAGGAAGGAGTGCTGGATAAGGCAAAGGCAGTGAAAGATGAACTGGAAAAGTGCTTCAGGGTCGAAATGGACGACAGGGATACCTACAGCCCCGGCTGGAAGTTCAACGAGTGGGAGATGAAGGGTGTTCCGATAAGAATGGAGATAGGCCCCAGAGACATAGAAAACAACCAGGTTACAATAGCCAGAAGGGATACTTTGGAGAAATTCACCGTATCCATGGACAATCTGACAGAGACCGTCTCCGGGCTTCTGGATGAGATTCATACCACAATGTTCAACAAAGCGCTGAAGAATATGGAAGAAAAGACCTATACCACTACGGATTATGAGGAATTCAAAAAAATAATGCAGGAAACGCCGGGCTTCGTAAAGACAATGTGGTGCGGCAGCAGGGAATGCGAAGATAAGCTCAAGGAGGACACCGCCGCTACAATAAGGTGCATACCCTTCCGGCAGGAGCATGTTGGAGATAAATGCCTGATTTGCGGAGGCAAGGCGGAAAAAATGGTTTATGCGGCAAAAGCATATTAATTTATTAATGGCATGTATATCGGCTTATTGATATACATGCCATTTAATACTAATGCTATAGCGTTTCAACGAAGCAGGGGGCGTGCTTACCCCCTGTGGGACATCTTTTGCCTGATTATATTTATCAGCGGAAGTCGGTTCTTATCCCGAATCTGCTGTTCCTTCTGATTTCGGACAGAGTCTGGTCTTCAAGATACTGTGCCTTTGCGGCTACTTCGCTGCTGTCAAGGATGCCCTTTTCTATCAGAAGCTCAATAATACTTGTTATTGCCAGTGTGTTTTTGTAGTCTATTTCCTTTAAATCTGCAATTTGACCGATCATATCCAGCTTTGCCATAAGAGTACCTCCCCGGTTATTATATGTTTTGGCCAAGTTCTATTAAGAGTATTGCCTGGTGCAGGCATATTATACATTTTATAGAAGCGGATATTGCAAAAATGCATAATTAGTAGTAGAATAGTTTAAAATATGTATAATACATAAAATGCTTTGAAGGGAAAAGCTATAGGTGCGCCATCAAGAGAGCGGGCGGCAGGTGCAAGCCGGCTGGCAGCTTAAAGCCATCCATCCCGGAGCAGTCTGCGAGGAGCAGTACCGGTACAGCCGTTAAACATATGAGAGAGCAGTGAAATTGGTTACTGCTAATTAGGGTGGCAACGCGGAAAGCCTTTCGTCCCTTATCATGGGGAAGGAAGGCTTTTATATTTTCTAATCAAGAAAAGGAGGAAAACACTATGCTGGATATCAGAGCAATCAGATCCAATCCTGAGGAGGTAAAAAGAAAGCTCACAAGAAGAGGACAGGAGTTCAGGATTGATGAGGTTCTGAAGCTTGATGAACAAAGAAGACAGGTTATTTATGAGGTAGAAGAGCTTAAAAGCAGAAAAAACAAAGTTTCCGAAGAGGTTGCAAAGCTTAAGAGAGCGAAGCAGGATGCCGAGGCTGTAGTTTTGGAAATGAGGCAGGTATCTGAAAAGATAAAGGAAATGGATGAGAGGGTAAGAAACCTGGATGAGGAAATAACGGGCATTCTCCTTACCATACCCAATACTCCTTATGACGGCATACCTGACGGCAGCTCCGATGCGGATAATGTGGAAATCCGGAAGCAGGGAGAACCGACTAAGTTTGAATATGAGCCAAAGGCTCATTGGGATATCGGCGTCGATCTCAACATACTGGACTTTGAAACCGCAGGAAAGGTGACGGGAGCAAGGTTCACCTTTTACAGAGGGCTTGGAGCAAAGCTGGAGAGAGCATTGATAAACTTCATGCTGGATACTCACACCGAAAACGGCTATACGGAAATATTCCCTCCTTTTATGGTTCACAGGAGAAGCATGACGGGAACAGGCCAGCTGCCGAAGTTTGAAGAGGATGCCTTTAAGGTTCAGAATACGGAATATTTCCTTGTACCCACTGCAGAAGTACCTGTTACCAATATGTACAGGGAGCAGATTTTAGACGGCAGCATGCTGCCTATAAGGCATACGGCATATACCGCCTGCTTCAGGGCTGAAGCGGGTTCGGCAGGAAGGGATACAAGAGGACTTATAAGACAGCATCAGTTCAACAAGGTTGAGCTTGTGAAATTCACAAATCCTGAAAATTCTTATGAAGAACTGGAGAAGCTGACTGAGGATGCGGAAAGGATATTGAAGCTCTTAAAGCTTCCTTACAGGGTGGTTTGCCTGTGTGCCGGAGATTTAGGCTTTTCTTCTGCAAAGACCTATGATTTGGAGGTTTGGATGCCGAGCTACGGAAGGTATGTAGAAATATCCTCCTGCAGCAATTTTGAAGATTTCCAGGCAAGAAGGGCAGATATTAAATTCAGGCCCGAACCCAAGGAAAAACCCAGATTTGTTCATACTCTCAACGGCTCAGGCTTGGCTGTGGGAAGAACAGTAGCGGCCATACTTGAAAACTTCCAGCAGGGTGACGGAAGCGTTATAATACCTGAGGTTTTGAGGCCTTATATGGGAGGTCTGGACAAAATAACAAAGGCATAAGAAATTTTTGAAAAGCGTGTCAATTCGACACGTTTTTCATTGCTCATTGTAATGCCTGTAAAAATTTGATAAAATTGTAATAGGCATTTGTCAAATATTATGAGGGGGTGATTCAAAAATGTCCGGAAAAGAAGTAAAAAAGCATAAACATTCTACTTTATCAGGGTATATAGTTCAAACACTCCTTATGGTGACACCGCTTGCCGGAATAGCCGGCACGCTGATGTCCATTTATATCGTCAGGCTGGAAGGCCTTCAGCTTAAATTGTCCGTGGCTTGCTACCTGTTAGCCGGAATAATGTTAGGTATTATGGCATCCTTCAGGAATTATTCGAAGTTTATAAAGCCGCTGAATGAAATAAGCAATCTGGCAGATACCCTTAAGAACAGCAACATAACATACCGGATTGACACGAGCAAAGCAGGAGGGCAATTAGAAATAATAGAAAGCCTAAATGAATCGGTATCAAATCTGAGAAGCACAGTTAAAGATGCAATGGAAGTAGGTTCGCAGGTATCTGCAGCCCCTTTGGAAATGAAGAAATCGATTCAAATACTGAGCAGTATATCCGAACAGGCAGCAGCTGCGCTTAGTGAGCTTGCCAAGGGTGCTGTTGAGCAAGCAGGTTCAATAGAAGAAATAAGCAATTCTATCAGCGGTATAGTAAGCGGATTAAGCAAAATAACTACCGACATGGATGATACGGATAAGCTGGCGGAGAAAGCCATTGATACCATTAAGCTGGGAGAAAATTCAGTAAATTATCAGGAAGTAAAAATCAATGAGAACAAAGAATTTGTCACAAGCGTGAGCAGTGCCGTTTCGGCACTGGCAGAGAAGTCTAAAGAAATCGGGGATATATTATTGGTAATCAACGGTATAGCCGAGCAGACAAATATGCTCTCTCTCAATGCAGCCATTGAAGCAGCAAGAGCCGGTGAACAGGGAAAGGGCTTTGCAGTAGTAGCAAATGAGGTAAGAAAGCTTGCAGAGCAATCCGGAAACTCAGTGCAAAAAATTGAAGAATTAATCAGAGAAGTACAGTCGGGTATAGAAAAAGCAGTGCAGGAAATGACTAAAGTTGAAAGCATTGCAGATGAACAGCAAAAAGCCATGTCCGCTACGGTAAAATCTTTTGCCGGAATATTTGAAGCAGTGTCGGAAATATCTGCCAATATAAGAGAGGTTAATTCAGAATCAGTAAATATAGCAAAAAATGCCAGGCAAGCAGAAACAGCAATCGGACAGATTGTCAAGATATCAGAACAAGCTGCTGCTGCAACCGAACAAGTATCTGCTTCAACTGATGAACAGGCAAATGCGGTTCGAAGCATATTGGAGTCATCCGAGAAACTATCCGAGCTTGCAGGAAGGTTAAAAGGGAGTATAAACAATTTCACGGTATAAGAGCATTTAAATAATGAAATGATAATAGAATTGTCTGTACCAAGTTTATGATGAAGTGTAATAAGCAGACTGTATATCATAATATTTGTTTATTGACACCAAAAATTAATATTGCTATAATGTATATTGTTCACGTTGGGAGAGATGTTCGAGTGGTTTATGGAGCTGGTCTTGAAAACCAGAGGCGTGTTACAGCGTCCGAGGGTTCGAATCCCTCTCTCTCCTCCATTTTAATAATTAATCAGACAGAATAGAAAGAGAGGGTGAGAACCCTCAAATAAATGGCCAATAAGGAAATATTAATCAATAATTATCAATGGCCACAGACAATGGAGATTTACGGACAGAGATTGGCAGCCGGCCATCCGGCTTCGAATCCCTCTCTCTCCTCCATTTTAATTTTATAAAAATTTTTTAAGTAGTCCAAGGAGAAGTACTCAAGTTTGGTCGAAGAGGCGCCCCTGCTAAGGGCGTAGGTCGGGAAACTGGCGCGAGGGTTCGAATCCCTCCTTCTCCGCCATAAAGAAATTAACTGCCGAAAGGCAGTTTATTTGTTTATGCAGAAGGAGGGTATGAGAACCCTCAAAGAAAGGCCTAAAAATCAAACCTTCTTCAAAGCCGCGTCAAATTCCTCCAGCACGTCGTCAATATTCTCAAGGCCGACGGAGAATCTCAGTAAGCCCATTGAGATACCAACGTTTTTCAGCTCCTGAGGAGAATACGCACGATGAGAAGTTTTTGCCGGGTAGGAGATGGAGGTGGCAACACCGGCAAGGCTGGGAACAAACTTGATGTTCTTACACTCACGGATGAAAGTGCAAGCACCCTTTTCACCGCCGGCAATATCAGCAGACAGCATACCCCCGCAACGGCCGTATGTAAAGGATTCCTGAGTCCGTTTCTTATAGGGGGAGGAAGCAAGGCCGGGATAGTAGACCCTCTCAATTTTGGAATGCTTTTCAAAGAACTCCGCCACCTTCAAGGCGTTGGCAGAATGGCGCTCCATGCGCATGTCCAAAGTGCGCAGGCTCCTGGTCAGCAGCCAAGCGTCGAAGGGCCCCATAATGGCACCGTACAGGGTAAGGAAGTGGTGGATGTGAGCGATGTTCTCTGCATCAGACATCACGGCGCCGCCAATAATGTCGCTGTGGCCGCCTAAGTACTTCGTCGCGCTGTAAACCGAAATATCTGCGCCCAGTTTCAGCGGCTGCGCTATGGCGGGAGTTGCAAAGGTATTATCTACTATCAGCTTGCAGCCATGCGAATGCGCAATTTTGGAGATTGAGGGGAGATCCTCCACCGCCATTAAAGGATTGGAGATAGTCTCGGTGTAAAGAATCTTTGTATTGGAACGAATCAGAGATTCAATATCGTCTTTTTCAAAATCAGCGAAGGTTACCTCGACGCCAAAACGAGGCAGTTCATTTTTCAGATAATCATATACACCGCCATACAGCACAGGAGATGAAATAATATGATCGCCTGCTTTTACCTGAGAAATAATAGTGGTGACGATGGCGGCCATACCGGAGGAAAACACTAAGGCGCCGCCGCAGTCTTCCGCCTGGGCCAAAACCTCTTCCACACAGTCAGTGCCGGGGTTCGTCATACGGGAATAGACATAACCCTGGGCAGTACCGGCGTACACGGCATCCAGCGAATCCACATCGTCAAAGGAAAATACACTGCTCATGTAGATCGGAATAACCTTCGGCACTGAGACAGATGCGGCAGTTTTCTTTGCTATTGCATTCTCGCCGGCATGGGTTAGTCGAGTCATCATTCCTTTTCCTTTCATAATATTTTTCCTCCTCATAAATTTACGGCTTTAGGCTTGAATGCCGCCTCATACAATTATTATATCATTTAAATGGCGATTAATTGTCAATGACATTACAGCAGCTGCATACATAGAATAAAAATGAAACGAATTAGTAGAATAAACTATGATATAATGTGTAAAGTGGGGTGAGAGCATGAAAAAGCTGAAATTCATATATAATCCTTACTCCGGAGAAGGTGTTTTCAAGGACAGGCTTGATTATCTGATTGAAAGGTTTCAACAAGCCGGGTATATGATGGTTCCTTTTAGAAGCACAAATATCAATACACTTGACAGGGCTTTTTTTGACATACATGAGGATTATGAGGCTGTTTGCATTTCAGGAGGCGACGGTACTTTAAGCACTGTTACAAATATAATGGCGTCAAGAAAGCTGAAGCTTCCCGTCGGGATATTTCCCTTCGGTACAGCCAACGATTTTGCAACACACCTTAATATACCGGGAGATATTGAAGCCTGCTGTGAAATAATAGAAAAGGGCAGGACAAAAAAAGTTGATATAGGAAGGGTCAACAACAGCTACTTTTTAAACGTATGCAGTGCGGGGCTGCTTTCGGATGTTGCCTATGAAACGGATACGAATTTGAAAAATGCCCTGGGAAAACTGGCTTATTACATGAAAGGCATAGAGAAGATACCCAGATTTACTCCGTTCAAAATGAGGCTTCAGTATGGAAGCAATGTAATCGAAGACAACTTTCTGCTGCTCCTCATATTAAACGGCAGATCTGCGGGAGGCTTCAGCAGGCTTGCACCCAATGCGGTGATAGATGACGGGCTGCTGGACGTAATAGCGGTTAAAAACACAAATATAACAAATATACTTGCGTTATTTTTGAAAATATTGAGGGGAGAGCATATAGGAGACACCAACCTCTATAATTTTCAGGCCGACAGGCTTGCTATTACCTGTGAAGGCGGCTGTGAAACCGATATTGACGGAGAACGGGGGCCGGACTTCCCTTTGGATATAGAGGTCAAGAAGCATTTTTTGAAGGTATTTGTACCGTAATACGGGACACGGGGGACGTTTCGGGACACGGGGACGTTTCTCCTGTCCCGCTGAAAGCGGGACAGGAGAAACGTCCCCGTGTCCCGAAACGTCCCCGTGTCCTCGCGTCACATTATCCTTCGTATATATAATACAGATAATCGCAGGTTGAAGGGTCCATCATACCGAATCCTGCAGCATTGAGGGCCTCAATCAGTTCCGTATCTGCCGGCATAACCGAGACCAGAGGCGGAACGGGGCATTTGCCCGCAAGGGCCAGTAAATAGTAATTCATAAAGGTATTTATACCCTCAAAGCTTTCATCAAACACTATGAAATGCGGATCTCCTTTTAACTTGAAAAGCCCCTTGTGCCCGTTTATCGATACGAAGCATTTTTCCTTCAGCAGCTCTTCATACAGCTCCGGAGTGGGTTTCTGAAAAAGGAACACAAAAGGCAGGATGCCGTCTCTTCTTTTAATATAGGGTTGATTTGCAAACTCGTCATAGGAAGGCTTCCAGCTTTCTGCGGCAAAGTCTCCGATGCTCAATGAATTATCTGCATCGCTGTAGTCCTTCCAAACCATTTTATACTCCTGTTTCAGCCTAAAACCGAGTTTTGTCATCAAACCGATGCTTTCAACCGAGAGAGCACTGGTGGAAAATGCTATTTTATTTATTCTTCCGCTTCCAAGGTCCTCCAAGGCCTTATTAAAGGTCCTGACAGCCAGCCCCTTTCCTATGCCGCGCCCCCGGTAATCCTTATGGGTTCTCAAGCCTTCAAGCCAGCCGCTGCCGTCGTAAAGCACAGAATACTTGTCTGTTCCTATTACCTTGTTGGTATCGGTATCAACGGCACCAAGAAACAAGCCCTTATCATCAACCCATTTATGGAAAATCTCAGGGAGATAATCGGTTCCATCCCAGATATCCTTACAGATATCCAATATATCATCATAATCTTCATGAGCAAGCTTTCTGTATTCTATCATACAATTACCCCTTCTATATCGTAATTTTTTCTATATTTTCCGGCAAATAGGCTATATACAATTATACTATACGCATATATATCTTTGCACTGATTGCATATATATTTTTATGAAAAAAATGATAAAATGGTATTGTATCGAGATTAGTAAAAGCTCAAATATTTACGTATATATATTGTACGAAGGAGGAATGATTATGGAAGCGGAAAAATACAAGGTTGCGGAAACCGCAGTGGAGGAAGCTGACCTTTCCAAGCTTACTGAAGAGCAGAAACAGAGGCTGGAAGAAATAATAAAAACTATTAATCTGGAGGATTCCCAGTTCATACTTCAGTACGGGGTGGGGGCCCAAAGCCAGATAGCCGGTTTTGCGGATAACATTGTAAGCGAGGTAAGAGCAAAGGACAGCGGTTATGTGGGAGATATACTCACCGACCTTATGCTTAAGGTAAAAGAACTGGATGTTGATGGTGTAAGCTCGGGCAAGGGATTCATGTCCAGGTTTCCCATTTTCGGATCTTTAGTTAACAATACCCAGAAGTTTGCCGCAAGATATCAGAAGCTCAGCACCGAGATTGAGAAAATAGTAGATGAACTGGACAAATCCAAGATGCAGCTGTTAAAGGATATCACCCTGCTGGATTACCTGTTTGAGAAAAACCTTGAATACCTGGGCAACCTCAATTATTACATAATGGCCGGAACTTTGAAGCTTAAGGAAATTAACGAAAAGATAATCCCGGAAATGCAGTCCAAGGTGAATGAAACCAATGACCCTTTAGATGCGCAGAAGCTGAATGACCTTATACAGATGGCAAACAGATTTGAGAAGAAAATACACGACCTGAAGCTCAGCAGGATGGTGTCCCTGCAGACAGCGCCCCAAATAAGGCTTATTCAGAACAATAACCAGGTACTGGTGGAGAAGATACAGAGTTCTATACTTAATACCATACCCCTGTGGAAAAATCAGATAGTTATTGCAATAAGCCTGGCAAAGCAGAAAAATGCCCTGGCGGTGCAGAAGGAAGTAACCGACACCACCAATACCCTGCTTCAGAAGAATGCGGAGATGCTGAAGACCGGTTCCATTGACCTGGCAAGGGAGACTGAGCGGGGAGTTGTGGACATAGAAACTCTTAAGAAGGTAAATGAGGATCTTATAGCCACAATTGACGAGACCCTGAATATCCAGAAGGAAGGCCGCATCAAGAGGAAGCAGGCGGAAGAAGAGCTTGCGGCTATAGAAAAAGAGCTTAAACAAAAACTGATCGGGAAATGATATATATAAAAATTGAGTGGAGGTTATCCAATGAATCAGAAGTGGAGTCTGGATGAACTGTATAAATCCTTTGAGTCAAAAGAGTTCAAGAAGGACTATGAAAAGTGTATCAAGGATATTGAGAGGATAAAGGAATGGGCTGAGAGCAATTTTAAGGACTCATCAGATGCAGCCCATAAGGTGAGAAGATATATAAAGACCATAAATGAGTTCTATATGCTGTATTCACGGCTTTACAGCTACGCACAGCTTACCGTGAGCGTGGAAGCCAGAAATGAAAAGGCACTGAAAGTAATCGACTGCCTGGAGGAAAAAGCCACAGAGCTTACAAAGCCCGAAGTAAGCTTCCAGAAATGGCTTGGAACCATAAGCAATATAAATGAAATCATTGCCTCTGACAGTTACCTGAAGAAGTTCGAGTTTTTCTTCAGGGAGAATCTCGAAAAGAGCAAATATCTGCTAAGCGACAAAGAAGAAGCGCTGATATCAAAAATGAAGACTACGGGTTCGGCTGCATGGGAAAAGCTTCAGGAGCTTTTAACCTCCACACTTCTTGTGGAAATTACATTGGACGGAGAGGATAAGAAGCTTCCGCTGCCGATAATCAGGAACATGGCATACAATAAGGATGCTGAGCTTAGAAAGAAAGCCTATGAAGCGGAGCTGAAGGCTTATCAAAAGATTGACGAATCTGTGGCCGCCTGCTTGAACGGTATAAAGGGAGAAGTAATTACCGTATCGCGGATGAAGGGGTACAAGTCACCTTTGGAGAAGACGATTCTGGATTCAAGGATGGATTTGGAAACACTGTATGCAATGATTGCCGCAATGCGGGAAAGCCTGCCGGACTTTCACAGGTATTTCAGGAAAAAAGCAGAGCTTATGGGATATAAGAACGGGCTGCCTTTCTATGAGATGTTTGCCCCCATGGGGGACGCGGATATGCAATTCAGCTACAAGGAAGCCAGAGACTATATAGTTGCCAGCTTCAGAACCTTCAGCGACAAGCTGGCAGATTATGCCGCCCATGCCTTCGATAACCGCTGGATAGATGCGGAACCAAGAGAGGGCAAACGGGGAGGGGCTTTCTGTGAGAATCTCCATTCCATAGGGGAGAGCAGAATACTCACAAACTTTGACGGAAGCTTCAGCAATATGACCACCCTGGCTCATGAACTGGGTCATGGGTATCACGGGGCATGCCTTATGAAAGAAGAGTATCTCAACTCTGATTACCCGATGCCTATAGCGGAGACAGCCTCTATATTCTGCGAAACCATAGTCAAAGAAGCGGCATTAAAGACAGCCAATAAGGAGGAAGCTTTCTCCATGCTGGAAAATGATATATCAGATTCGGCCCAGGTCATTGTGGATATATACAGCCGCTTCATTTTTGAAAGTGAAGTATTCAAAAGAAGGGAATCCGGCTCATTATCCGTAAATGAACTGAAGGAGATAATGCTTGATGCACAGAAGGAAGCATACGGAAACGGGCTTGACCCGGACTTCCTGCACCCTTACATGTGGCTGTGCAAGCCGCACTATTACAGCGCCGACTATAACTTTTACAACTTCCCCTACGCCTTCGGACTGCTTTTCTCAAAGGGCTTGTATGCCGAGTACCTGAAGAAGGGAAAGGAATTCACGGCGGAGTATGACAGGATGCTGTCGGTGACAGGAAAGATGAGCATTGCGGATGTTGCAAAGGTTATGAATATTGACGTTCACGATCCGGGCTTCTGGAGAAATTCTCTGGAGTTTATAGAGAAGGATATAGACAGATTTATAAAGCTTGGATAATCAAGGAATGCTAAAGCCGTATAGAATCAATGATTTTATACGGCTTTTTTACCAAGCTCTATCTGCTCATATATTGTTCAAAGGTTCGTTTCAGCAATACTATGGCTTGCTCCCGGGTAATATCGGCAAGGGGTGCAATCTCAGTTTCGCTGATGCCCTTCATGATATTGTTTTTATAACAAAATTTCACGGAATCCATAGCCCAGGGGGCTATATTGTTTTTATCGGCAAAAGGGAAAACGGAAGCTGTACTTCTGTCAACTTCAGGTATTGCAGCATCAAGAGCCCGCATTATCATTACACATATTTCTTGTCGTGTGATTTTGTTATGTGGCGCAAACTGACCATTTCCAATTCCCATAACGATTTGCAGCTTATATGCTTTTAAGATCTCAGGATCATCAGTATCGTTAAAAGGATCATCTCCGGCTAAAGCGATTGCTCCGCTAAGCTGCTCATATAGTTTTACTGCTATTTTGCAGAATTCTTCTCTGGTAATTTGGTTTTTATAGTTGTTCATTATTCCCGGGTAGGTAAGGTCGTGATCAAAAGCTTTTTCAAGCTCCGATGCTGCCCATTGGCTTTGTGTGCCGTCGAAAATGCCTGTGTCTGCTGAATCTTCTGAATCCCTTGATGTTCCTTCTGAGTCGACTGATGTCCCCCCTGAATTTTCGTGGTAATCTTCAACCGGTGTTTCAGCGGGAATTTCAGAATCTTCGGGAGAAATATGGGGAGGCGCTTGCATACCGAGACAGCATTCGTTGGAATAACCGGATACCAATTGGCCGTTTACTGCACACACTCTGTAACAATAGACTGTATCAGGCCGGGCGGTATGGTCGTCATATATAAGAGTATCCGGTCCGGAATAACCCAACAAGGAATAAGTGCCGTCATAAGTTTTTCTTTCAACCCTGTAGGCGGTTTCATAATCAGTATCATTCATCCATGTAAGCCTATAGGAGCTGTCTTCTCTTTCTACTCCGTTCAAGCCTGAAGGAGCTTCCGGAATGAAGGTGTTTACGGTAAAAGGCTCTGAGCATTCATATTGCATGTCTTTTAAAACTTTAACCCTATACATGTATATTTTGTCTCTGATTACCGTATTGTCATTATATACTTCGGAATTTGTATTTAAATTTGCAAGAATGACATAATCTGTATCCCCAGCTTCCTTTCTTTCAACAGTATATCCGGTTTCTCCGTCAGAATTGTCTCTCCATGACAAGAGTATTTTATTCTGTGTTACTGTATTTGCATTAACATCCGTAGGTGCATTCAGCGGCTGTAATACTTCAAAGGGTGTTCTCATAGTTATTTTCTCGGTTTCACATTTGTTGTCTTCTTCATCAAAAACCTCAACGCTTACCCAATATAGTACCCCGGGAGTAAGGCTCTCGAATAAATACGAAGTGGAATCAGCGGGTACGGTATACCTGTTAAACAGCATACTTCCTTCACGGCCAATATTAATGTTATACCCGCTTTCAAATCCGGAATTGTCATTCCAAGCTATGGTAATGCTGCGTGATGTGTAATTAATTACTGAAAGTCCATTGGGGCAGGCCAACACAGGAACATCAACAGTAACTTCGTTGGAATAAGCAGAGGTTGTACCTGTCTTATATGCGTTTACCTTGTAAAAATAAGTCTTTCCTCTCTCAACTGAATTATCAACATATCCCATTGTTTCAGACAGATGAGGTCCTGTTGCCGCAATGTTAAGATATGGAGCACCTCCCGCTTCTCTCCGGAATATTCTGAAGCCTTCTTCATCTATTGAATTGTCTTTCCATATAAGATTCACTCGTGTTTCACCTGCTGCTCCGACAGACAGATCTGAAGGTGCAAGAAAAAGTATAGGGACGTCCGGGATATCGGGAATAATCGGCCCGATATCGGCAGCTCCGCCTGGAAGGGTCGGAATAGCCGATGCAGAAACCGCTGAAGAAAAACTTAGTATTAGTGTGATTAATATAATGGGGATTATTCTGTAAAAAATCTTAAGATTCATATTATCATCTCCTCTTTTTATTCACCATAGGTGATAAAAATCACATACTTGAAATCGTATGGCAGATTATTGGGCATAATCATAATGGCTCCTACCTTTTCTCCATCCTGCAGAAACAGATTTGCCGATTCACCTGAAAGCATGTCTGATGTAATACTGTCTGCGTTCAAATTTTTCTTATAGTATTTATAAATTGACTCGACATTATCGTTTGTCACAATTCCTACATTATATACATTGTTGACACACTCAGATACTACTATACTTCCTTTTGGATATACGGGAAGCTTTTCAGCCGGGAATCCCTCAGGCAAATCAAGGTCTTGACCTGCATCAGAGGATATTTCCATTTTGCCTTGTTCTGCTTGGATTACCACTTTATCTTTTTCTTCCCGGACATCCACTTTTTCTATCGGTTCAATATCAGTGTTCTGCTTCTCCTCTGTTTTCACACCTTTGCATCCGACAAGGCAAAGAAGAGCCAACAGTAACAGCAGCATTTTGACTTTCATTTTCCATTTATACCTCCTCGAAAAAAATCGCACATGTCAAAGCCGGCACAATATACGCAAATGATTTGTCTTTACAGAAAGTGTAAGTTATTACAGCTTTTCACCGCAAGCTGCAAAAGTAATTGAATTGAATGACCTAAGGATAATAAAATGAATGACTTTAGTTATATGTGAATTCCTTATGCTTGAAGAGGTATGAAGGCGTGGATAGTAAAACCGGTGTTTTCGGAAGAACCGTAAGAGAGGGTACCTTTAAGATCTGCAATCCTTTGTTCCATACCGGAGAGACCTTGACCCTTGTTTATACCATGGCAGCCCTGACCGTTGTCAATAACAAATACTTCCGCTTCCTTTCTGCCAAACCTTATAAATATATCTGCTTTCTTTGCATTTCCATGTCTTATTGCATTTGTCAGACCTTCCTGACATATCCTGAAGATAGTATTATAGCATTGTTGGTTAATATTTAAATGGGTTCCCGATATGCTTAGATATACTTCCATTCCTGCAACTTTATAACTATCAATCAGGTTTTCCAGGTCCATTTCCAGTCGGCGGGTAGACTTTATACTTAGATCTGCTTTACCGTCGAGAACATCTTTCATTTCACTGTGTCCTTGTTTGGCAGCGGATAAAGCTTGAATAATCCTTTTTTTGGCTTCGGATATATTTTCGTTAACCAATATTAGGCTGCTCTCCAGAATTGCCAGGACCAATGTGAGAGAATGTCCCAATATATCATGGATTTCTTTGGACATCCTGTTTCGTTCTTCTATAGCTGTAAGCTGCTCAACATCATTTATGTACTTTATTATCTGTTTATTTGCCTCAACTTGTTCCCGGTTCTTTTTTTTCAAAGAAAAGACAAGCTCCTTATAAGCGGTTATATCTGTGAATACGTGAACATTTCCTATTGCTTCCTTCTCTTTTGATATCAAGGGCATCGAATAGAATTTAATATAATGGATTTTTCCGTCATATGTGCAGGTTTTTAATATGCTGTCATTATCAATCAATTCAAAGGAATCATAAAGACGGTCAATAGTGCCTGAGGGAATTTCGTTGGTTGAAAAGCAAAGAATTTCCTTAATTGAATTATTATAATCTATTATCTGTCCTCTTTTATTTGTGACCAGCACTCCTTCCTGCATGCTGCCAAGAGATAATGATATCCCTATGTTGATTACGTCAAGGAACTGGTATTTGTAAATGGCATAGGCAAAAAACAGCAGCGATATATTGCAGCTGATAGGGGTAAAATCAAATCGGGGTTCAACCAATCCGAATATATATAGGGCATTTACAAGAAGAGGCACCATGATTCCCGCTGTAAGAAGCTTTGCCTGGGTATTCTTATTCCCGGGCTGTTTTCTGAAACAAGTTGCACAAAAATATATTCCGATTAAAAGGTACAGGTACATTACTCCGGCACTGGCATAAAACAATGGTCCAAAGGTATCTCCGAGAAAATCATAGGTTGAATAAAATAAATGATGAGACTCATTAGTGACAATTCCGATAAAGAAAAGAACCGGAGGAATATTCAACAATATACCTGCCCAAAGAGGCAAATGCCGTCTCTTATTATAATAATAACCAAACATAAGCAGCGCACTTCCAAGGAAGCATACGGCAAAATATTGGGCGACAATAAAAAACCATTTTAATTCCACAGTAGGAGCAATGGTTTTTAATACTTTGCAGATCATCCACTCCAACAGTATTGAATGCAAAACAACATAATAATATAAAACCGGGGACTTGCGCGCATTAAGAAATATACTGAGTACAAAGATTACAGAAAAGATTATGGAAAGTATATGCCAGATCTCCAATATATAAATATCATATAACCATTCAATATCAAAGGTCATAATATCAGCCTCATATCAAATTGTTTTTTAAAGCATGTACAACGACCTGGGTACGGTCCTTGACTTCAAAAAGCTCTATAAGCCTGGATACTCTGTTCTTAATAGTGCCTTCAGTGTAGTTCATTAACTCTCCTATTTCCCTGTTGCTCTTGCCATCGCTTATTAATTTAATTATCTTAATATCTTCATCCTTTAACTGCTGCTGTTGATATCCCATATTATTGGAAAGCCGTATGAATTCCCTTTGCAGGAATTCTCCTGCGGGACCGTGCATTACCTGAAAGCCGCAAATTATGCATTTCACAGCCAAGACAAGCTCCTTTGACGTAATATCCTTAAGAATATAACCGTTAATTCCGTTAATAAATGCCTGCGTTATATTTTCAAAGTCTTCAAAGGTAGTAAGAATGGCAATTTTTATGTCGGGAAAAGTATTTTTGATGATTTTTGCGGCTTCAATGCCATTATATCCAGGCATTTTGATATCCAACAGAACTAAATCAGGCAGCAGATCCATGCAAAGTGTCACTGCATCCTTGCCATTTAATGCAATACCTTCAACCGCAATGTCATTATCCTGTTGAAGCATAAGCTGCAGACTTTCGGCAAAAATTGAATGGTCATCTGCAATAATCACTCGAATCATTCACTTCTCTCCTTCCTGCATTATTGGTTCCGAGATTGCAGAAATCGATTTGCGGATTCCCGCTATTCCATTTCTTGCAATCGCTATTGATTTATGCAAGCTTATTTCAACACTGCGGGCATCTTTATCATCCATAGCTTCTATTTCATTTAGCAAAGAAATTATTTTCAAGACAGATTCTTCTATATCTCTGCTTATCTTTTTGAGTATTTTGTTTCTTTCCCTTTCTACTGATAATTGCCTGATAATTGCTGAATATTTCTTCATTTTTTCATATGTATCTGCTAATTTGCTGTTTCTGTCATTAAGGTGATTTATAAGCACTTTGTCTTCTGTAACATCCCTGAAAACATAAAGAACACCTGCAACATGGATTTTCCCCTTTGTTATCGGCTGTACGGTATAGAAGTACCACCTTTTACCGGAGCTTTCTATGGTAATTTCCCCGCATATGCTGTTTGGGATTGTTCCGGCAGCAGTATCTTTATGTGTATTATGCTGTGTCTTATAGAGATTCAGATAATCATAAAGAGTATCAAGCCCATCGGAATATTCATACTTATGGGTGAGTTTATCCAATATCTCTTGAATATCGGCTCCGTTTTCCATCCCTATCTGTCTGTTTAATTGAGTATCATTATAGAATATTATGTTTCCTTCCGTATCAGTCATTATGACTGACTCATTAATGCAGTCCAATATATTACTTTTGCCTATGAATAAGTTACCGCTCAGACCTAATAATCGATTTGAAAAAAGGAAAAGGATTTGTATGATTGAAATACTTGAAGGAGTGAGACCATAAGAAAAAAGCTCAGGATTGATTCCGTCAAATGCACCTGCTCCGATAACTGCAAGCAAGCATATGGGATACAAAAATCTTTGTTGTATATTATATTCTTCATGAGTCACTCTATATTTCATCAAAAGACTGCTTCCTGCCATTGCCCAGAGAGAATTGGATATCAGAGCCATGAAGTACATTATTCCGTAGTCTATATAAAACATATCATAAATTCTGAAAAACATTTCATGAAAACCATTAGTCAGTACCGTCAGTATTCCTAGGCAGGACACAGAATATAAAGCAATTGTTTCTGGTAAACTTATAGCACCCATTTTTAACAATGTGCGGCAATATAAATAGAAGGCAGGTCCCAGTATGCAAAAACCGATACATTGCAATGATACGAAGAAATATAATTCCCTGGGAGGTGATACAACAACAAGGAATTGACTTGTCTGATAAACCAGGATAATTACATTAAGGAACAAAGAGCCGGCTCTTTGTTCCTTGCTTCTTACTCTGAACAGAGTATAGGTTATAATAACTGAGGTCAGAATAATGCTAAAAAGCAGGACAAGACAAGTATAAAACCTTTCATTATTGTACACAAGCTCATATTCAAACGCCATTGATACAACACCTGCTTTAAAATTCTATACACTTGATATCCGGGAAGATATTTTGCTTTCAGTATAGCATTTTTTTCCTGATTAAACAATAAACAGCATTGGCAGAAGTAACTCATGCTTATTCTTGCGGATACATAATGGCAAATCTAATCGTTTTTGGCTTTTCCGGTCATATGTTCTATTTCTATTTTTATTACTTTTGCTTTACTGACGCTGCCGGCTACATATTTTTTGCCATTTTCAATAAAATCAGATGAATATTTCTTGATTATAGTCATTAGAGCCTCTTGTTTTTCTTCGTCATATATCTCGGAAGCCTTTCCGAATACTATCACACTTTCATATTTTGTGCCAAAATCTTCGGGGATGACTTCGGTTGCTCCAACCACACAAAAAGATACTTTATCGTTGTGCTTTATATTGTCCAGCTTATGTCCAACCGTTGCGCTGTGGAAATATATGCTTCCTTTGCTGTAGGCATAGCTTAAGGGTACTCCGTATGCATAGCCGTTGTCTCCCACGGTTGAGAGTATGCCGTATTCTCCCGCAGCCAGAATTGCAGCAGCTTTTTCATTATCTGTTTTTCTGTCCTGCCTTCTCATTTCTCTGAACATAAAATCAGCTCCTCATATGTAATAATATAATTATATAGCAACAGGGGAAATTTCACTATATTAAATCGCCATCATATGAAAAAGTCCCGGTATCTGTTAAAATAAAAGAGTAGTAAATATAAATTTTGCCGGGGGAAATACTATGAAACTTATTGATTTTCACTGTGATACCATTTTAAGCTGCATAGACTCTGACGGGGAAGTAAAACTAAGGAACAACGACCTCTGCATCGATATACGGAAGCTAAAGAAGGCCGACTCTCTGGCACAGTTTTTTGCGATGTATGTTGATCTGGATAAGTACAGTGCGCCGATGGACAGATGCCTGGATATGATTGACTGCTTCTATAATGAAATTGAAGAAAACAGTGCCGATATAGCTTTTGCAGGAAGCATGAAGGAACTGAAGAAAAACAGGGCAGAAGGAAAAATATCCGCATTTATTACTGCCGAGGAAGGAGGAGTACTGGAAGGGAAGCTCCGGAACCTCAGAATTCTATACAGGCTGGGGGTAAGGCTTATTACACTGACCTGGAACTATCCGAACTGCATCGGCTATCCGAACTTCAAATGGGAGTACAAAGACAAGGGGCTTACGGCTTTCGGAGAAGAAGTTGTGGCAGAGATGAACAGACTGGGGATGATTATAGATGTATCCCATCTTTCGGATCAAGGCTTTTATGATGTTGTCAGGCTGTCCCAAAAACCTTTTGTTGCGTCCCACTCCAACGCAAGGGCTGTTGAAAATCACTGCAGGAATCTTACTGACGACATGCTTAAAAAGCTTGCCGAAAAGGGAGGGGTTGCCGCCCTGAACCTTGAGCCTGAATTTCTCGGAGATGGCGGCAGTTTGGAAGCCATGACAAGGCATATAGTCCATATGACAAATACCGCCGGTATTGAAGCGGTAGCCATAGGTACTGACTTTGACGGCTGCAGCACTCTTACGGCAATCAAAAATACCGGGGATATGCATCTGCTGAGTGATGCATTGTCAAAAGCGGGTTTTTCCGGCGGGGATATTGAAAGGATAATGTACAGGAACGGGGAAAGAGTCATAAAGGATGTTTTACGAGATAATTGGGAACCATATCCTAAAAGCTTCGTCTAATTGTATAATAAGATTATACAAGTTTTAGGAGGGTGAGGATTAATGAAGATTGAGAGGAAAGCCGTCAGAATTTGCCTGGTCTGTATTTTGGCAGTCTGTATAGCTTTGCCTGTTCTTACATTTGCCAGGGAGGATACTTTTATTGAACTGCCGGAGCGCATCGGAACATCTCCTGAGATTGTACTGGAGATCCCCTTTGATGCTCCTCTGATGGCATCGACAGTCAGTACAGGCAATGTCTATGTCATGGATGATCAGGGAAGCAAAGTACCTTTGAGCAGGAAGATGGGAAGCGAATGGAAATCGATAATTATAGAGCCTCTTGCACAATATGAGGCCGGAAAGGCCTATACATTATACATAAGAAATGCAGTAAAGTATGCAACGGGAAGCAGGCTGAAAGAAGGCTTCAAAATGAAATTCACAATTGCAAAGGCTGCAGCGGAGCCGCTGCCGACGGTGGGAAGCAGGGAGAACCTCAGGAAGCTACTGGAGGAAGCAGCTGAGCAGGACTATTATATGGATTACGGCATTTATAAAAGAAACGGGTTAACGGCTGTGGACACCGCGGCGGCAGCACCTGCCTCAGCGGCAGCCGAGAGCGCCGGCAGCTCCAATAAGGCAAAGCAGGCGGCAGACGAGGGCTCGGGGGACTATTCCACCACTAACGTGCAGGTGGAGGGAGTAGATGAAGCGGATATAGTAAAGACAGACGGAAAATACCTGTACCAGGTGAATAACAACAGGATAGTCGTGGCAGAAATATACCCCTCGGATAAAATGAAGATAACAAAGATAATAAGCCTTGAGGAAGAAAACGTATATCCCACTGAACTCTATCTTGATAACAAGTATCTTATACTGATCGGGGCCTCCAACAACTCAATTCCGGTATACAGGCCCGGGCAAAGCAGCATAATGCCGGAGTACTATCCCCATTACAGCAATGAAACAGTAAAACTCATGGCTTATGATATTACCGATAAGTCAAATATAAAGAAAGTAAGAGAAATAGAGATGGAGGGCAGCTATCTGTCTTCAAGGAAAATAGGCTCAAAGCTGTACCTTGTATCCAACAAACGTTTTAACTATCACAGAATATTGGACAATGCAGAGGTTAATGACACTCCTTCCTACAGGGATACTGCCGTAAAGGAAGAATTCATAAATATAGACCATGGGAAAATAGAATATTTCCCGGGGTCGGTGGAACCGAACTATATGATTGTTGCCGGTGTCAACTTTGATCTCCCCAAGGAAGGCGTTAACGTATCCACATATCTGGGTTCCGGGGAGAGTATATATGCGTCGGCTGAGAATCTCTATGTGGCTGTTACCAGATATAACAATACAAGGGTGCCCAGTCCCAAAATTTACGACTCTGCGGCGCCGAAAAAGATTGAGATAAAGGTAAATGACAGGGAAACAGTCATATACAGATTCGCACTGAATAACGGCAAGCTGGATTATACCGGCAAAGGCTCTGTACCGGGCTCGATACTGAACCAGTTCTCAATGGATGAGGATAAAGGATATTTCCGGATTGCCACTACCAAGGGGAATCTGTTTGGCGAGGGTGAAAATATATCAAAAAACAATATGTATGTCCTTGACTCGGATATGAATACTTGCGGAAGCCTTGAAGACATAGCTCCCGGGGAGAGAATATACTCGGTCAGATTTATGGGAGACAGGGCATATATGGTGACATTCAAAAAGGTTGACCCCCTGTTTGTAATCGATCTTAAGGATCCCCAAAATCCGGCCATACTCGGAGCCTTGAAAATACCCGGATACAGTGATTACCTGCATCCCTACGACGAGAACCACATAATAGGCTTCGGAAAGGACACGATAGAACTCTCCAATGAAGGCATCCGGAACAGGGAGGGTACTACAGCATACTATCAGGGCATGAAGATAGCATTGTTTGATGTAAGCGATGTCAGCAATCCCAAAGAAAAATTCAAGGAAATCATAGGGGACAGAGGGACAGACTCGGAGCTTTTGAACAATCACAAGGCACTGCTCTTCTCAAAGAAAAAGGAGCTTATGGCATTTCCCGTAACAGTGATGGAAATAGAGAGCGGGGGGAATGTGGAGGAGAACAGGCCTGTGTACGGAAGCTTCAGCTTCCAGGGAGCCTATGTTTACAATATTGACCTTGAGGAAGGCTTCAAGCTCAGGGCAAGGATTTCACATATCAGCGAAGAAGAATACAAGAAGGCCGGAGACCGCTGGTACAGGGGCAATATGAACGTAGAAAGAATAATATACATCGGGGATGATTTATATACCATATCCAAAGGCATGATAAAGGCCAACAGCATGACGGATATGAAGGAAAAAGGATCGCTTCTGATACCGTAGAAGGCTGATGGAGACATGGGGACGTTTCGCGTGTCTCACTTCAGTGGGACAGGAGAAACGTCCCCGTGTCTCCCCGTGTCTCTTCATCAGCAATTTCACCGGAGCTTAGGTTCCGGTTTTTTTTTCTAATAACAGGATATTGGGTGAAAAACAGCGAATTATTAATATATAAGTATACACATGTCTGATATATGGTAAAGCCTGCGCAAAAAATAAGAATATTTCCCGGGAAATAAATTATTATGCAGAAATATGCCGATTAAAATATATTCCATATTTTATTTGGGGGGGATGCTTTGATGTACCAGAGTGATGCAACCGGTCAGAATACACTCTATGTAAACGATTTGCTTGTCAGGATATTCAAGCTGATGCTGGTAGCAATTGCGGCTTTTGTTATTCTTAAAGCTGCGGGAATAATATTGATTCCGTGGCTTCACACAATAGTAATTGCCGGAACCGTAATAATTGCCTGCGCAGTTCCTATCGCATGCAGAGGCTTCAGCATGGATGTTAATACAGTCAAGAGTGTGAACATCTACTGTATGGCAGTGATTTGTATCCTTGGATACAGTTATCTTAACATGGGGATTATCATGCTTCTGGCTATACCAATAGGTTTTGCCTGCATGTATTTTGACTTGAAGCTTATAAGCCGTTCCATAGGCATATCCGTATTGGGTATCATGATAGGAGAGCTGCTGAGAGTAGGTTCAAATTGGAGTTTTGATGCTGCAGTTCAAAACAGTTATATCAGAATAACATTATATTTTTTTCAATTCGGTGTCGCAGCTGCATTAATTACGGCTATTTCAAAAAGAGTACTGAGTATCCTTTCAAACACCCACAGCCACTATGAAAACATCAATAATATTTTCTCCAATATCCAGGTTTCCTCACAAAGCCTTGAGGCTGCAGAGCAAACATTACTGAACGGGGTAAACGGCCTGAGCGTAAATAATGAAGAGGATACTGCATCCTCCAATACAGTTGTAAAGGGAATAATATCAAATATAAACAAATCCATGGAGAATGCCAGGGAAATAATGAAATATACCCAGACCATGCTTAAGGGCAAGGCTAAAGACTTGAAGGCGGGAGAAGAAGCTGCAAGGATCGAGGAATATGCCAGGAATTCCAAGGAAATTATACTGAAGCTTGATAAATACACAGAAAAAATTAAAGAAAACCTGAGCCTGATATCGGTAATGATAGATGAAAGCAAGCTGCTTTCAATGAATGCCTCAACTGAAGCGGAAAATGCAAGCTCGGGAGGCAGGGGTTCTGCAATAATTGCCATGAAGGTGGAAAAGCTGGCTGACGAATCGGTAGAGTCGGCTAATCACATACAGGAGTTATTGAACAATGTGGTGAATGATGCGGAAAATACGGTAAAATCAGTGGCGGAGGCTTATGAGGAAATGTTTAAAAGCCTGGAGCTTATCAATAGGACAGTGGAGACTTTGATAAAATGGCTTATGTACAAAAATATGAAATAGGCATGCTATGCCTCTATATTTTTTTTATTTTCTATCCACCGGACCAGGAACATCTTGATAATTGCGGCAATGGGAACGGCAATAAGCATTCCCAACAGTCCAAGGTATGAGCCTCCGATTATCATGGCAAGCATCACAAACACAGGATGCAACCCCACACTGCTGCCTACAATCCTCGGAGAAATCAGCGTGCCGTCTATCTGCTGCACTGCAACAAGCACGATAATTGCAAGAAGCGCCTTAACGGGGTTCCCGCTGAGAAGCCCTACGATTACCGCAGGTACAGAGCCTAATATAGGGCCAAAGTAAGGAATGATATTCGCTATACCTGCAGTCATACCTATGAGAATTGCAAAGTCAAGCCTTATAATGGACAATCCTATGGAACTCAGGATGCCGACAATCAATGCCGCCAGCAGCTGCCCCCTTATGAAATGAGACAGTATAGAATTAATATCTTCAAACAAATTGCTCAGTTTTTCATTTTTATGCTCTTTTATCAATGCTTTTATGGTTTTTCCGTACAGCTCTCTGAAGTATTCGAGATCCTTCAGAATATAAAAGGCAATAATAAGTCCCAGGACGATATTTACAATATTGCTTCCGAAGCTTTTGATTTTGATGAAGGAATTGGATATAGCCGAGCTTATCAATTCATTGGCACTCTCTACGGTATTGATAAGCTGCTGCTTCAGGTTGTCCGACAAACCGCTGTTTTCAAGCCAGGATCTCAATTGACCGAAAATGTGGATGTATCTTTCCGAATAGCTTACCAAAGAATCAATTACCGAATTAATATCCACCTGGCTGCTGAATTTTCCGCCGATCATTGCATAGGAACTGTAAAGAAGAACGACAATCAAACCCAGAACCAGAAGATATGTAATAAGTACACTCATTGTGCGCTTTAATTTTTTGTGCTTGTCCGAACTATCAGCTTCTGCCTTTGTTATTCTTTTATTGTACATAACATTGGATTCTATCCAGCATACTAACGGATGAAGCAGATATGCAACCACCAGCGCAATCATAAAGGGAGCCAGAACGGCCAGTAATCCTGATAAAGCGCCGATTAGCGCGCCCAAAATATATTCAAAGCTGGAAATAAGCCTGTATATCACATACAGGATAGTAGCAAGCACAACGAAATATACGTATTTTAAAAGGGTTCTGTCGATTTTCAGCTTCATTTGTTCTTCCTCACACTTAAGCATAATAGTATATGAATACTCTATCATAAAAATTGCCATTTTCATAGCATTGCATACATTTCGGCAGCAAAAAAATTATGTAAAATAGCAAACAAAATACTGTTGATATTTAAAGTCCAATTTAGTATAATACTAAAGTACGAGCAACAGCTCTGTTTATGGAGAGATGGCTGAGTTGGTCGAAGGCGCACGACTGGAAATCGTGTGACTGTTAACGCGGTCCGTGGGTTCGAATCCCACTCTCTCCGCCATATTACTGGATTTAAGAGGGTTTCATCAGGAGCGATGAAACCCTCTTTTTGTTATATAATGGAAGTTTGATAACATTTTGATAACAAAATTGCATGATACTTGGTGATATGCTATAGAATTCTGTGGTACTGTTGTTAAGATATTTTTCAATAGAGTTCTATCTTTCATCAGTTTTGTTATTGGTGTTTATATCGATAATATCATCTTGATTGTCAATATACCTTGATATATCCTCATCCATTTTTAGTACAGCATCCTGCTGCATTTCTTCGAGAACGTGGGCGTATATATCAAGGGTGATGGTTACCGATGAATGACCAAGCATCTTTGATACAGTGTTGATTGGAACTCCTAAGCGAATCAAGTTAGTTGCAAAGGAATGACGCAAGTCGTGGAAACGTATTTGCTTAAAATTGTGTTTTTTAAGTATTTGCGAGAACCTTTTGCTATAGGTAGAAGGGTCAACAATACTACCATCCGGCTCACAACATACAAATCCAGTGTCCACATAATCCTCTCCTAATATTTCCTTGTTTTTGTTTTGAAGATCTTTGTGTCTTTTTAATATTTCTGATAGAGTTTGAGTGATTCGGATACTTCTATAACTGCCTAATGTTTTTAGTTTATCACGTTTAGTACTTACTGCTCCAGCAGTTCTTTGTTTGCGAATATTGAGGATACATCTGTCTAAGTCAACATCTATCCACATAAGGCCGGCATCCTCACCTCTTCTCAATCCGGATAAACCGGAGAGTGCGGTAGGAAGTTCCATAGGATCATTTTTTATAACAGCAAGTAACTGCATTATAGTCTGCTGATCAAAGACATCGCCATAAAACTTTTCTTTTGATGGCCGTTCTGCATCTCTAGCAGGGTTTCTTAGGATTAGGCGTTCTTTTGTAGCATAGTCAAGGGCTTTACTTAGGTTGCGATGGATATATTCTATGCTGGTTGCCGATAGTCCGGTACTAGTATCATCGTTTTCATCTTCATAAAGTTCATAATAAAAGTTTTCTATGTCTCTTGATGTAATATTCTGAAGTGGAATCCAACCGATGTTAGGAATTAAATGCTTATAGATATTAACCCTATAGCCTCTAATAGTATTTGGAGCAAGTTTACCTTCGACATATTTGGAGAACCACTCTGTGAGTAGTTCTCCAAGAGTGATTTTTTTCGCATCAATGTAGCTATTATTATTTATTTGTCCGAGTACTTCAGTTAAATATTTTTGGGCTTCACCTTTTTTTACAAATCCTCTTTTAAGTTTTTGCTTTTTTTTGCCGGTTTTTGAGTCTATTACCCTAAATATTACATCATAGACCGTTTTACCCTTTGTGTTTATTCGTTCTTGGATACTGCCATCCATTTTATCTCCTCCTAGTGTATTAACATCAAAATTTGTTATCTTATAGTCATCTTTATCATTGTCATTTTTGTTAATCTTTGGCTTTTAATTCATCTGAGATATCATCCAGTTGTCAAAAAGCTCTGCGGGTATTCTTATAACCTTACCGATGCGGATAACAGGAAATAAACCTTGGTTAACCAGTGCATAAGCCTTAGTCCTTGAAAGCTGTAGGATAGTCTCAATATCACTCACTTTGTATGTTTTACTCATTACAAAACCCCCTTTCCTAACTAATATTTGCTTCTAGCGTCACTCAAACAAAAAAGCCGCAGAGCATTTTATTGCATTGCGGCTTTTAGAATTTTTTATTTTTGATTAAAAATCAAAAAAGCAAATTGCATTGCAATTTGCCAACCTTTTATATGCCAACCTATTTTATCAAACACAGCTAGTATACTAGCTTGTATTTAAGTTAACACAATACTTAAAAAAATGCAATACCTTTTTTATATTTTATTATTTTGTAATATTGAGTAAGATTTAATGAACATTACTATACTAAACCTTACTCAATATACCCTTGCCCTGCCATTCCATACCATGCATAAACTAGCCTACCCAAACCGTACCAGACCAAACCTAATCAAACCGTACCAGACCATACATACCCAAACCGTACCTGTCCAAATTAACCAAATCTCATCAGTATGGAGTCGGTCAATCTCCATATATGGCATTTATAATGCCATTTCGAAATATCTAACCATCCCAGGTATGCTTCCTCCAATCAGTCGTTATGATTCCATCCTTAAGAGCCTTGGCAATCATGCCCCTATGCCTGTTATCGGATCTAAGCACATGGCATCGCCTGCATAAGGTTCTTAAATTGTTTAGTTTATTTGTTCCACATTTACCGGATATAATATGATCTATGTGACACTTATCCAAAGATAAGGGAGTATGGCAATGGGTACAGCTTTTTTTATCGCGATTCCAAACTATCTCCCTTATCTTATACCATACTTCCTTAGGAGGTCTCTTTTTAGGCACTTTCCTTATCCTCAATAACTTCAAAATTTTCCACTACAAACCTCCCAAATCCTATAGAGCGACCATCACCAAGGCCACAATACATCCCGGCATCAATAAGTATAGAATGAATCTGTTCCCTATTAACAATAGTTTTGTCCCAGGAAATACTAAAGTTTATTTTCCAATCCTTTGAAGCAGCAACTCTATATCTGATATTTCTTGATTTTGTGGTAGGGTTTCGAACACTTCTTACATCCAAGAATACCGGTTGTGTCGGATCAATTTCAATTTCGTTGGGTAAATATCTATCTAATAGGATTCTGTCATCAATTACCTGTAGGGTGGCTGCTATTGCTGATTGAAGGGTGCCTCTGCCTTTTTTTGTGTATCTTGCCCCGTCCCGTATGCAAGCAAATATGTAAGATGGCTCAAGGTATAGTTGTTTGTTATCATCACATAGTACGGTTTTTTTCCATTCCTCGGGATTGTTTCCTGCAACCCCTTTCCTTTCGGTTTTGGATAATGGCAGGGATTCCGGTCCGAAGTGGTTGAATAGCAATGGTCTGAAACCAGTAATAGAAACTTTTGCTTTAAGCATATTACTCATTATACATCACCTCAAATTCATATTATACGAATAAAATTCGTATAATATGAATTATATACTAACATTATAAATTTGTCAACATATAAATATACAAAATTCGTATAAAACGAATTTTATTTAGAATTACTTTGGAAACATCGTAATAAAGCCTTGAAATTTACCTAGGGTAACAATATAATTAACCTATCGGGCTGATGAGTTTATATCCATTTATAAGTGAAACGGGAGTTGATCTAATGATAAAGATAAAGCTATCGGAGTTAATGGGTAAACATAGAATGACTCAGAAGAAAGTGGCAAAGGAAACTAAGATTTGGCCCAGCACGGTTTCGGCTATATATCACGAAAGGGTAAAGTACATAGATATTAATCACATTAATGAGCTGTGCAAATTATTCAACTGCCAGCCGGGGGATTTATTTGAATACATTGAGGATGAAAATGAGTAGAAATGTTAAGTTTTGTTCTTTATGTATCACGTAGTACATATTTAATGAAAACCAGTTGACATTGCGAAAATTGTATTTATAATAAAGCATAAGGTTAGCATGTTAACGGTAATGCCGTTAAGAGGTAAGAATACAAGAGGTTGGATAATATATATTATCTGACCTTATTTTTTTGCTAGCCAGCAAATTAAAAAAAAGTAAATAAAGAAAGATGCAGAACACTTGCATCTAAAAAAGATACAAAAACACCCATATGCAGCGACTTATGGGTGTTTTTGTATAGTTGAACTTTGACAGCTATGGTAAGACAGATCATCAGATCTCTGTGCCAGGTGGCACGTCCGATGGACGAAGAGAGCCCTCGCCGTTAAGCACCTCTAATCCTGGGAGGATGGGCATAGTGCTTACTTTTATTTCTATAGTTGTACTTTCTAAACTAAATAACTGAGATGGTGTTACTTTTATTACATCAGTGGCATCTACAGCATAGTAATTATAAGGGATTAAGGCAAACAGTGATAAAGAATTTTTAATAAAAAAATCTGAATTGCTGAAAGCTTTAATTAATATACAAAAAATGGGAGGAGCATACAATGAATAATCAACTGAGCGATGAACAAAAAAAGATACTTGCAAAAACTAAAAGGATAATCGATTTACAATTTCGGGGATACAGAGAAGGGAAACATACAAGTCGGCGCACATACCGGAGCGTTGTACATGCATATGCAAGGTATATCATTACACAAAAGGGGGGAAAGGAAATAGCCATTAATCTAGATGACGTGCAGTCGTACATAGATAGCCTAATCAAAAAAGGCAGAACAGTGAGTTATGCAAATGGAGTAATTTGTGCGCTTAAGTATTATACAAGGAAGACACACGGAAAGGACAGCAAAGTATTGCATCAACTGGATAGAGTAAAGGTAATAACTGGTGAGGAGAGGATAGAATATGAAAAAATATAGCAATATATATGACCTGTGCGAAAAAGATCAAAACATATGCCGGCACTTATATACTCAGGTGAACAACTTATACAGGTCTGAAATAAACAAAGGTAAAATTCTTGAAGATACGGGGATTAGATATAGAGATGCATTACATTTGCTTTCGAAATTTTTAGTAGAATGTTACCATAAAAAAAATCTCAACTATATAGAGTCAAGACATATATATGCTTTTGCAGAATGGGCTTGGGAGACTGGATACAGCAAAAGAACCATATTTACTACATTAAGCTCTACAAGAGACTTTTATGATAGGGTGAGAAAAGACGGCTCTTCACTATATTTGCCAACAAATGATATGCTCAGGATGGAGCTAGAAGAAATCGGATTTTCTTCAATAAACAATATAGAGAAGATAGGTGATCAGAGGGCATGGACTGTATCAGAAATTAATAAGATGAAAGAAAAAGCAATTGAACTAGGCCATGAGAAATATGCTGATATCATTGATCTCTCGTGGTTATTCGGAACCCGGATCCACGAAACAATACGATTAAATTATTATCAACTTGAGAATGCAATTAGAATGGACAAGCTGACAGTGAAAGGCAAAGGGGGACTCGTTAGGAGTATAAGTATCAGAAACGATAAGCAAAGAGAAATTATAGAAAAACTATTATGCGGAAGCATTAAAGGAAAAGTGTTTGTAGCTGAAGGCGAAAAAGCTCATGAAATAATAAAAAAAGTGCAGCATTTTATATACAATCATAGAGGAGTAGTGCAGGAAAAAATAGAGGCTTGGGAGGTGTTTGACCAATATTGTATTAAGGCAGGAGTTCATAAGATTGACGGTTATGATATATCAATAGAGCGTGGAGACATAACAGCTCATGGACTTAGACATACCTGGGCGATTGAGTATTATCTAGAGTTGATTGCCGCAGGGGTGGATGACATTGCAGCCAAAAAAATTGTAAGCAAGGAGTTAGGACATCATAGGATTGAGGTAACTAAGGTCTACCTAAAAATATAAAATATTAAAAAGAATAATAACAAGTTCAGGAGCGATAATGTGACAGTATCGATGACTCACATTATCGCATTTTTTACCCAATACAACACTTTTTATTAGGGTGAAAATATGTAAAATAGTGACTATACAAGTATTGCATATAATAATAACCTTTGTTATGATAGTGTTAGTTATTAATGTTGCCCGGTGCGGCAAAAGGTTAGCAAAGGTTGCCCCGCGTGGCAAAAGGTTAGCAGATATAAGGTAAGACAATTTTTTTGTTGAACCTTCTATTTGCTTATTTTTTTGCTGAGGGTTCTTGTTAAGCAAGTATGAACAAAGAAAGGAGGGATGTACATGTATTATGTTATAGTGTTAATTACACTTATTGTGTTACCGATTACCGCGGTAACATATTATGCTGCAAAAAAGAATAAAGACATAAATTATAAAGGAAGATTTCTTAAATTTAAGGTTGGCATTAATAAGAAATAGAACCAATGCAGAACAAATACCCTAATAGTAATAATGTAATTCTGACTGGCTAAGCTTCTGGCAGGGGTATCCAAACAGCAAAGAGTAGCCCCCAAAATAGATATGGCTTTATAATAATGCGGGAGAGTAACATCAAAAGGAGCCATACAGAGAATAATAATCAAGGCGAGTGCGATTACCATTATTTGGTTGGTCATTCTGACCAACTTTTTATTTATTATAATACAAAAAAAGATAAGGCTTT